>Ga0065709_1005198_pt1 | contig 40524 bp, 32 predicted proteins | sample Hoacrofraction14_2_FD_59096 | JGI IMG/M metagenome (GOLD analysis project Ga0065709, IMG submission 59096) | Hoatzin crop microbial communities from Cojedes, Venezuela, sample from fiber fraction 14 v1 | ecosystem: Host-associated > Birds > Digestive system > Esophagus > Crop | place: Venezuela...
GGACTGCAGCCGCTTTGGGGACTTAGCAAAGGAAGGAATGACCGGGATAGCCTTAGAATGTATCTGCGATTCGGGCTTGGCTTTGGGTCGGTGCTTGCAGCCGTCATTTTTGTGATTCTTTGCCTGTTTGATACTCAGACGATCCGTCTCTTCAATTCAGATACGGAGCTTGTGGAAATGGCTTCGAGTGTGCTCCCCGTCTTTGCGGCGTCATTTATTCCAATGGCTGTAAATTTGGTTATAACGGCATATCTGTATTCGGTGAGAAAAAATCTATATGCGGATATCATTGCCTTAAGCCGCGGTGTTTTTGTTAAAGCTGCTGCCATATTTCTTCTGCCGCAGATAGCAGGAGCCGACACCGTTTGGGGAGCCCCACTGGCAGCCGAGCTGATTACACTGATAGTGGTAATATTATTTTTACAGCGTGAAAGACGCCTTAAAAATTTTAAATCTTTGACGGGAGGGAAGACTCTATGACCATGAATGAACGCATTAAAGCAGGGATGTCGTTACGAAACAACTGAGTGAAGATGGTTACGATGTAATCAGTGGTCCAAGAACAACCGGAGACGGATATTACGAAAGCTCCATCATGGGACCTGAAGGGAACCAGATTGAAATAACAGCTTGATAAATCCCAGTTTGAGAGGATGCTACGTTCATTTGCACCCCATAAAAATCGGTTTGCACCCCACGGCCTGTTTTTGCACCCCATAAAGCCGCTTTGCACCCCGGGGTGCAAAACCACATATCCTTTGTATCAATATCGCAATTCTTATAGATAATCTAAAGTTGGGAATAATACAGGAAGGACTGATGATAGGATATTGACAAAATACCATCATTGACGTAATGTTGTGATAGGAAAATTTGATTTTGCCATCACCGCCTATCAAGGAGGTTTGCATTGAAATATACAGTTCAAGATATTGAGGCTTATCTGGCGGATGTCAAAGCATCCATTACAGCCGGAAGATATAGAATAGATCGAAATGAACGTCGACCTGATAACCTGTCCCTCTTTATGGATTATCTTATTGACGAGAAATCAGCAAAAGAGATATTACTCAGCTTAACCCCACAAGACTTCTCCGATGCCGTTCAAAATGAACATGAAGGATATGAACATGAAACACTTTATATATTTGGAAAAAATGTACGTCTCACTGAACGATTCGGATCCACCGAAAAAGACGTATCGCTTTATATCAAATTCAACAAGCTGGAGAACTGTTACGTGATAGTAATATCATTTCACGAGCAAAAATATCCGCTTCCATATTATTTTAGCTAAGGAGGAAATCAGGAGGTAACGCTATGGCAACGAACAGGAGGATGGAATTCTGCACGCAATGCAGGACGGAAAGGCCCTATGTATTCCGCAAAAGGAATATTAAGAAAACGATTCGGGATCAGGAATATCAGTTTGAAATCACCTCTGCTTACTGCTCAGAGTGTGGCGGGGAAATAAATATCCCCGGGCTGATTGACTTCAACATGCAGGAAATTGATGAACAGTACAGAGCACAGGAGGGTCTGGTATCCATAAAGGATATTCAGGATCTAATGTCCATCTATGACATCGGAAAGGCGCCGCTTTCACTTGCCCTTGGATTTGGGGAGATAACGATTACCCGGTATCTGGCTGGACAAATGCCATCAAAGGAATATTCAGTCATTATTAAAGAAGCACTTTCTTCGCCTGACTACATGCAAAAGCTTTTGCAGGAGAATAAGTCTAAGATTACTGAATCTGCTTATAACAAAGCAACTGCCGCTATCGCTGATATTCGAAGCAGCCTGTTCTGTGTCTCTGACAAACTTCTCACCGTAATCTCCTATGTATTCCATACAATGCAGGAGGTAACACCACTTACGCTGCAGAAACTCCTCTACTATATTCAGGGCTTTAGCTATGCGCTCTGCGGCCATGAAATGTTTTCCGAGGACTGTGAAGCATGGGTTCATGGACCTGTTTACCATAAGGTGTATGACATGTTCCGCGATTTCAGATACAGCCCTATTGATGACGCACGTTTCAGCATTTTAAAAGAAAAAGAAGCGACTCTTTCCGATCAGAAAAAACAGGTAATCGACCTTGTTCTGTCCACTTTTGGCATGTACGGCGGAAAAGTTCTTGAGGAGATTACTCACAACGAAGATCCCTGGCGGGATGCGAGAAAAGGATATGATGTGATGGAGCATGGGAACGATATTGTCTCAAAAGCATCCATCAAATCCTACTTCGATAAAGTCAACAGGGAATACGATATAACCACAGCAGACGGCGTAAAAAATTATATTCGCAAAATGCTTCAACCGTCCGGTATGTGACAGCACCTATGTGCTCAAACATAGAAAAAGCCGGGAATAAATCCCAGCCTTCCCTTGTAAAAGATAATGTCCACTGGACATCTCTACGCAAAGTCATGATACCAGAGGGCTACATCTTTTACAAGGAGATTCTTGTAAAGGAGGTGACAATTATGGCAGTTCATCACGGCGGAAAAGTCGGCGCTGCTGGAAGAAAATTGGCTAGTAACTCTTCCAGTAAGTCCACTAAAAGCAAAGCTGGAAAAACGCTGGCAAGCCATAAAGCCGCAAAGCACAGCAAATAAATGGGCTATCACGGCTGCCGCAACCGCTCTCTTTAATGGGAGCGGTTGTTTTTAATACGCATCACCGATCATGTCATAGAACACCGTCTCCGGCACAAGGCCTTGCTCTAGATTTAATGAGAACCGTTCCCGGATTCGATAAGAATCCGCTTAAAAACGTCTCTCGCTACAGACGTATAAAAGCACGCCGTGGCCACAAAAAAGCCATTATCGCTATCTGTCGTATGCTCCTGACCGCTATCTGGCACATACTTTCAGATTTAAAGCCCTATACACCGGAAGGTTTTCTTGAGCAACGTCCTGTGAAAGAGAACAAGGTTCTGACCACTTCACAGGCACTTAATCTTATCAAGCAAAGAGGCTATATCATTAAGGACGAGCCTGCTGCCGCTTCCTGATCAGGTGTTGTGTCTATATTCAGTTTTCAATTTCCGGCCACCGAAAGATGGCTTGTTTGTCGTGTCCTACAGTCTTTTTCTATCCGCTACCTTTTTGTTTCAAACTTTCTTGTCCTGACTCTTCTTTTGCTCGTCCTTGATCCTGTAGTAATCTTTCATGTTCAGGCTCAAATCTACGAACGTGTCAGCCTTTGAAAATCGGTTGCTCAATAAACATACCGTCTCAACGTGAACGGTCTGCGGGAACTGGTCGAAGGGGCGGATTTTTCGGATCCGGTAGCCGCCTTCTGTCAGGATCCGCAGGTCGCGGGCGAGGGTGGCGCTGTCGCAGCTTACGTAGACGATCCTCTCCGGCTGCATGGCGAGCATGGTTTCGAGCAGGCTGGCGGCGCAGCCTTTGCGCGGCGGATCTACGATCACCACGTCGGCGCGGGGCGCGCGGGCTTTCTGCATCCGGACAAACAGGTCTTCGGCGCGGCCGGTATAGAAGCGGGCGTTGGTGATGCCGTTCAGGGCGGCGTTCTCGCGGGCATTTTCCACGGCCTCCGGGACGATCTCGACGCCGATGACTTCGCGGGCCTGCGCGGCGAGGTAGAGGGAGATCGTGCCGATGCCGCAGTAGAGATCCCAGACGGTCTCTTTGCCGGTCAGGGCCGCGTACTCGAGCACGGTGTCGTACATGCGCCTGGTCTGCACCGGATTTACCTGGTAGAAGGACGGCAGCGAGATCCGGTAGCGGACCGGGCCGATGCGGTCTTCGATCGCGTCGCTCCCCGCGAGCACGATCGTCTGATCGCCGAGGATGACGTTCGTCTGCTTCCGGTTGACGTTGAGCACGATACTGGCGATGTGGCGGGCCGGGGCCGGAGCTTCCGGCTTTTCTGCCGTCTCCGGCGCCGCCGGCAGGGCCTCCTGCAGCGCTTTTATGAGCTCCTCCTGATGCGGGAGGCGGGCGGTGGCGGCGATGAGACCGACCATGATCTGGCCGGTGGCGAAACCGCAGCGGATGAAAATGTGGCGGATCCGGCCCTGACCGGTGGTCTCGTCGTACGGGGCGATGTGATACTGATCCATCCAGTCGATCACGGCGCGCAGGATCGGACGGTTTTCCGGGATGCCGATCAGGCAGTCCTCGCAGGGGATCAGGCTGTGCGTCCGGCCGGCGTAGAAGCCTGCCTGCGCGCGGCCGTCCGCGCCCCGGCCGACCGGGAACTGGGCCTTGTTGCGGTAGCGGTACGGGTTCTCCATGCCGACGATCGGCTCGATCGGGAGCGCCGCCGGGTCGAAGCCGCCGATGTGCTGCAGGTTTCCGCGCACCTTCTCTTCCTTCAGGCGCAGCTGCGCCTCATAGGTCATCGCCTGCAGCTGACAGCCGCCGCAGGCGCGCGCGGCGGGGCACGGCGCCTGGGTGCGGCACGCACCCGGCTCGAGGATCTCTTCCAGACGGGCATAGGCATAGGTCTTGCGGTCTTTCACGATCCGCGCGCGCACCCGGTCGCCGGGCACCGCGTCCTTGACGAACACCGCCAGAGACTCCCACCGGCCGACGCCCAGACCCTCCGTTGTCATATCGTGAATTGTCAATTCGATGATTTCGTTCTTTCTCATGTCCTGTCTCCTCAGGATCCTCAGGCAACCTCCGGCGTAATCACGCAGCCTCCGGCGTAATCACACCGCCTCCGGCGTAATCACGCCGCCTCTGCAGCAATCACGTCATGTCTCAATCTACTCGAAAGCAACTGCGCCGGCGCACCCTGTGCGGATGCTCCGGCGCATGCCATTCCCCCGCGAACCGGGGCGCTTACCACTGGCCGGATTCGCGGATGTTGGATTCAAACAGCTTGTTGTAGCCGAGCCAGGCGCCCGGGTTCGGGTTCTTTTTGGCGCCGTCCATCAGCTCCTTCATCGTCTCCAGGCGGGCGTCCGTGTTGTCGGCCAGGTGGAGGGCCAGCGCCTCGGGCAGGGCCGGCTTCTTCGGGGAGCCGTACTCCAGCATGCCGTGGTGGGCGAGGATGCAGTGCTGCAGCTCGGTGCAGAGCTTGTGCGGGAAGCCCTTGATCGTCCGGCACGCGTAGCCGATGAGCTCCGAGCCCATCACGATGTGGCCGAGCAGCTGGCCGTCGTCCGTGTAGTCATTCGACGGGAAATTCGAGATCTCCTTCAGCTTGCCGACGTCGTGGAAGGCTGCGGCGGTCAGCAGCAGATCGTGGTTCAGGTAGGGGTACTGCCGGCAGTAATAGTCGCACAGCTTCACGACGCTGAGCGTGTGCTCGAGCAGGCCGCCGACGAAGCTGTGGTGCACCGTCTTGGCCGCCGAGTGCTCGATGAAGGCCTCCCGGAAGGACGCCTCGCCGAAATACTTGTCGATCAGCTGTCTCAGCCACGGGTTCTCCACGCTGGCGAGCAGCTCCGTGAGCTCTTCGTACATCGTCTCCGGGTCTCGGGTGCTCACCGGCAGGTAATCCACCGCGTCGTACTCGCCTTCCTTGGCCTTGCGCGCGCGCTTGATGTTCAGCTGCAGATTGCCCTGAAAGGACGTGACATCGCCGACGATATAGACATAATCCAGCGCCTCGAACTCATCGATGCCTGTCGATGCGGGATCCCAGATCTTGCAGTCGATCAGGCCCGACTTGTCCTGCAGCGTCACATTCTCGTAGTTCTTTCCGTTCTTCGCCGTGGCCATCTGGCGGCTCTTGCACAGGTATACGTCGCCGATCCGGTCCCCCTCGCGAAATGTCTCAATCAGTTTCATACTTTTCCGTCTTCCCTCTCCGGTCATGTTGCGGCTGCCCTGCTTCGCATGCGAAACGGGCAGCCGCGTCGTGGCACCGCGAGTCCGCTGCGGGTCCCTCAGTGCTTTCATTTTGGTCCATTATATGGTAAATTTATTTTCAATTCAAGGCCACGCGCGCGAAAGCGAAAGGCGGGGCCGGAAGTCCGGCGGCGGCTCCGGCGCGGCGGCCGAAAATCTGTCAGAAAGCGGCCGGACGGCGGCCGGAAAGCGACCGGACGGCGGCCCGAAAACGGCCGGAAAAACGAACACCCAAAAGCACACCTATAAAACAGGACCTATTCAAAACATGAACGAAAAATCCATCCGGGTACTCGAGTACCCGAAAATCATCGAAACCCTCTCCTCCCTCGCCGGCTCCGTGCCCGGGCGGGCCAAATGCCGGGCGCTGATGCCGGTCACGGACATCGCGCTCGCCGGGCAGCTGCAGCGCGAGACCGGGGACGCTCTCAAGCGGATCCTGCAGAAGGGCAGCGTCTCCTTCGCGGGCATCCGGGATCTGCGCGGGGACATCAAGCGGCTGGAGATCGGCAGCACGCTGAACATCCGCGAGCTCCTGGACATCGTGCGCCTGCTCGAAGTCTGCGCGGCGGTCCGCCAGTACGCGAAGAAGCAGAACGCGCGCGAGGAAGAGATGCCGGACGACTCGCTCGATCCGATGTTCCGCGCGCTCGAGCCGCTCACCCCGCTGCGCACCGAGATCAGCCGCTGCATCCTCTCCGAGGAAGAGCTGGCCGACGACGCCTCGCCGGGCCTGAAGGCCGTGCGGCGCAAGATCCACGCGATGGACGACCGGATCCACCAGACCCTGCTCTCCATCGTCAACGGCCCGCAGCGCACCTGCCTGCAGGACGCGATCATCACGCAGCGCGACGGCCGCTACTGCCTGCCGGTCAAGGCCGAGCACCGCTCAAGCGTGCCGGGCATGATCCACGACCAGTCCTCGTCCGGCTCCACCCTCTTCGTCGAGCCGGTGGCGGTCGTGCGCCTGAACAACGAGCTGCGCCAGCTCGAAGCCGAGGAGAAGAAAGAGACCGAGAAAGTCCTGGCCGCCCTGAGCGAGGCGGTGGCCGCGGAGAGTGCGGCGCTGGTGCAGGATACCGAGCTGCTCACCGAATTAGATTTCATTTTCGCGCGGGGGACCCTGGCGAAGATGATGAACGCTACCTGCCCCGAATTCAATGAAGATGGCATCATCGACCTCCACCGCGCCCGTCATCCGCTGATCGACCGCCGCAGCGCGGTGCCGATCGACATCCGGATCGGGAAAGACTTCGACCTGCTGGTGATCTCCGGGCCGAACACGGGCGGCAAGACCGTGTCGCTGAAGACGGCGGGGCTGCTGACACTGATGGGGCAGGCGGGGCTGCACATTCCGGCGGCGGAGCACTCGCAGCTGGCAATCTTCACCGACGTGTTCGCCGACATCGGCGACGAGCAGTCCATCGAGCAGAGCCTGAGCACGTTCTCGTCCCACATGACGAACATCGTCTCCTTCTGGGACCGAGCCGATGAGAAGAGCCTCATCCTGTTTGACGAGCTCGGCGCCGGGACCGACCCGACCGAGGGCGCCGCGCTGGCCATCGCGATCCTCAGCTCGCTGCACGCGCGCGGGATCCGGACCATCGCGACCACGCACTACAGCGAGCTCAAGATCTACGCGCTGTCGACGGACGGCGTGGAGAACGCCTGCTGCGAGTTCGATGTGGAGACGCTGCGGCCGACGTACCGGCTGCTGATCGGAGTGCCGGGGAAGAGTAATGCCTTTGCCATTTCCAGAAAGTTAGGGCTGCCGGAGGAGATCATCGAGGAGGCGCGGCAGCACATCAGCGAGGAGGCCGAGGACTTCGAGGACGTGATCTCGGATCTGGAGAGCCGCCGCGTGTCGATGGAGCAGGCCGAGGACGAGATTGCCCGCAGCCGGACCGAGATCCGGCGCCTGCGCGACTCGCTCGCGCGCAAGGAGGAGAAGCTCGACGCCTCGCGCGAGAAGATCCTCGCTAAGGCCCGCGAGGAGGCCGCCCAGATGCTGCGCGAGACCAAGCAGTTCGCGGACGAGACGATCCGCAACTTCAACCGGCTCGGCGGCGACGCGAACGCGGCCCGCGAGATGGAGCGCGAGCGCACGCGTCTCCGGGAGCAAATGGCAGGGCTCGACGCGCCCGGCTCCGCCGCTGCCAAAGAGGCGCGCCGGCCGGCACAGACACCGGAGAACCGCAAGCCGCTGAAGGCCGGTGACCGCGTGCGCGTGCTGAGCATGGGCGCCGAGGGGACCGTCCTCTCCGCGCCGGATGCGAAGGGCAATCTGCAGGTGCAGCTGGGCATCCTTCACACGCAGGTGAACGTGCGCGATGTCGAGCGGCTCGGCGGGCCGGAGAAGGCTTCGGCGCAGGGCGGCGGGCACACCGGGTCCGGGAAGATCCGCTCGTCCAAGTCCTCGAGCGTGTCCGCGGAGATCAATCTCCTCGGGTGCACCGTGGACGAGGCGCTCACGCAGCTCGACAAATATCTGGATGACGCGTATCTCGCGCACCTGCCCAGCGTGCGGATCGTGCACGGCAAGGGCACCGGCGCGCTGCGCAAGGCGGTCCACAACTATCTCCGCAGGCAGAAGCACGTCGAGAGCTTCCGGCTCGGCGAGTTCGGGGAAGGGGACGCCGGCGTCACGATCGCGACATTTAAATCCTGAGATGTGTTCACGCCGGGCCGGCGGCGCCGCGGCCGCGTGAAACTGTGGTGAACAGCGGATGACATCAGGCAGGCAGCAGACAGACAGGCAGCAAGCAGGAGCAACAGCAGCTATGGCAAAACGACCCCGAATTCTCATCATCGACGCGGACGAGACGCTCGCGAAGTCTGTGTCCGCGGCGCTCAGCCGGGAGAATTTTCTCTGCCGGACGGTGCACGACGGCACCTATGCGCAGAGCGAGTACCGGCAGTACCAACCGGACCTCATCGTGATCGACCAGACGGTGCCGGGCTTTGACGGGTACGCCTTCATCCGGGATGTGCGGCGCTCCTCGCACCTGCCCATCCTCATCGCGACCGCGCGCAGCGAGATCTTCGACAAAGTACTCGGTCTGGAAATGGGTGCCGACGACTACCTCGTCAAGCCCTACGACCTGCGCGAGTTCACCGCCCGCATCCGGGCCCTGCTGCGCCGCGCGCACTATGAGCAGCCCGGCCGCAGCGCCGAGGGCCAGATCGCGGAGTACCCGGGCCTCACCGTCAACCTCGACAACTACTCGGTCCTGCTGAACGGCGAGCGCGTGCCGATGCCGCCCCGGGAGCTCGAGCTCCTCTACTACCTGGCCTCGTCGCCGAACCAGGTCTTCACGCGCGAGCAGCTGCTGAACAACATCTGGGGCTATGACTACGTCGGCGACACGCGGACGGTCGACGTCCACATCAAGCGCCTCCGCCGCAAGATCCCCGGCAATGACTGCTGGTCCATCGCGACGGTGTGGGGCATCGGGTACAAATTCGAGTATCACCGCTCACATGAAAAGGAGATAACCCATGAGAAAAATGAAAAATAACTGCACCTGTCATACACGCCGCGCACGCGTCTTTCTGGCCGCTGCCGCGCTGCTGGCGCTCGGCATGACCTCGTGCGCGAGCGCGCAGACCTCCGTGGAGACGGTGACGGAAGGGCTGAGCGATGTGAGCGGGTGGATCACCGGGTCGGATCTGCTCACCTGCTATGCGGACGACGGGCGCTATGCCATTTGCGGACTTGACGGGGTGGCGGTGGTGCGGGAGACGTTCAGCCGGGTCGGGTATGCGGCGGAGTACGGGTATCTGACGCTGGCGCAGGAGAACGGGACGCTGAACGATGCCGGGGTGTATGACCTCAGCGGCGCGGCGCTGATCCCGATGGAGTACGGGAATATCGAGGTGCTGAGCCGGCACTGGATCCTGTGCTCGAAGCTGGAGGAGGCGGCGCAGGGCGAGGGAGACATTGAGCTCTGGGACCGCGGCACGGACACGGTCTATGCGACGATCCTCTCCACGGATGTCTGGTATGTCGGCGACGACGGCGCGGCGGCGATGGTCGGGACGCTGGAGCGGTCGGAGTATCTGCGGGCGTGGGCCTACGGCAGCAATCTGAACGTGGAGAACCGTGACAGCGGGGAAGTGACCGCGTATGATGAGACGATGACACCCATTTCCGGGGGGCTGTCGAGTCTGTATGATGAGTCGCTGCGGACGGACCTGCCGATCGCCTTCTATGAGGACGGGCATTACGGGCTGCAGGACCTCTCGACGGGCGAGGTGCTGCTGGAGGCGACGTATGACTATATCGGGACGTTCTACGGCGACTATGCCGAGGTGGTGCTGTACGATGAGAATTACGATGCCTCCTGCGGGCTGATCGACCGCTCGGGCGCGCTCGTGCTGCCGGTGGAGTTCGAGGATATCCTGCTGTGCTACGCGCTGCCGCAGACGGCGGAGAATGACTACGCGTCGATGGGCTATGAGGCCTACGGGTACTTCTGCGTGGTGCAGGACGGGAAGATCGGCTACGCGGTGCGCGGCGGACAGATCACGTGCGCGCCGACGCTGGCGGAGGAGAACCTCGACAACAACGGGGCTTCGGCGTACTACACGGCCGACGACGGCACGCCGCACATTCTGTCCGCGACGGGCACGGACACGGCGGCCGAGGGGCTTGAGTGGGTCAACACGATGTACGGCGACGGCGGGCTCTACTATGAGTGCTGCACGGACGAGTGGCTCTACGGGGTGATCGACTGGCAGGGCGACACGGTGCTCGCGAATGAGTATGCGTGGGTGGAGCTGTCCGGGAGCGGGCAGTACCTGCTGGCGAGCAAGGACTACGCGACGGTCGATATCCTGAAACTGACGCCGGACCTCGGTGAGACCGGCAGCGGCACCGTCTCCGGACATGGCACAGCCGGCGGCGGCGATGAAACCGAAGCGCCCGGCGCGGGTGCCGGCGCCGGTGAAACCGAGGAGGCCGAGAGCGAAACGGCCGCAGAGCCGGAGAGCGAAGGGCCGGTCATGTACGGGCTGGACCAGTTCCTGAGCCACTGAGATCATTTATAAACAAACACAATACTTAATGAAAAACGGGGCCGCTGCCATGGCGGTCCCGTTTTTATACAGTCTGCTGTCTGCCTTTCTCCTGCTGCCACCCGCCAATTATAACGCTTTGCCTTCAGTTCCGGCCGGCGGGGCGGGCAGGGCCGGCGCGGCGGCTTTCATCTGCCCCATTTCCCCGGCGTCACGACAATGTTTTCTTCTCCGAACCGCGCGCGCAGGGCGTCCAGCAGGGCTGCCGACAGGCGCACCTGGATGCGCGGGATTATGTTGCGCACCGAGCGCGGCTGCTGGGCGTAGACGGTGATGCGGCCGGCGGCCGGGGCCGTCGGGTCGGCGTAGTCTGATTTGTTGATGATGTCGAAGACGTCGGCGCTCGCGGCCTCGTACTCGTCCGGCGTCGCGAAGCGCAGCCACAGCTCGGGCAGCACGTCCGCGAAGCGCGTGATCTTCTCGGCGATGAGGCGCGCCGGCTTGTCGTCCTCCTGGCTCACGCGCCCGCGGATGAAGAGGCGCTCGTCCTCCTGCAGCAGCTCCTTAAAGCGCTCGTAGTCGCGCGGGAACACGATCACCTCGACCGACCCGACGAGGTCCTCCATCGTGAGGAAGGCCATCGTCTTATTGTTCTTCGTGTACTTGACCGTACGCGTCTCCAGGATCCCGCCGATCGTCTGCACCGAGCCGTCCGGCAGTTTGTCCGCCTGCCCGCTCTCCTCGTCGATCGCGAAGTCCGTCGACAGCGCCGTGATGTTGCGGCGCCAGATGTCCTCTTCCTCCTCCAGCGGATGTCCGCTGACGTACACGCCGAGTACCTCCTTCTCAAATGTCAGCAGCTGACTCTTCCCGAATTCTCCCACATCCGGATACTGCACCGCCGCCGCGCTCTTTTCTTCCTCGCCGAGGAAGTCGAAGAGTGTCATCTGGCCGGTGATCTGGCTCTTCTTCTCGAGGGCCGCCGCGTCGAAGATCTGCGCGTAGGTCATCATCATCTGCCTGCGCGTGCCGCCGAGGCTGTCGAAGGCGCCGGCCTTGATGAAGTTCTCCGCGGCCCGCTTGTTGACGGCGCCGCCCGCGCGGTCCGCGAGGTCCCGGAGGTCCCGGAACGGCCCGCCCTCCTCGCGCTGCCGCAGGATCTCGTCGATCACCGGCCGGCCCACGGACTTGATCGCGCTGAGGCCGTAGCGGATGGCGTGGCGGTGCCGGCCCGACACAGCGGTGTCCGCCGGGGCAGCTGTGGCTGCGGTGTCTGCCGCTGCGGCAGTATTTCCGGCCATTCCGCCGACCGCCGCGCTGCCTTCCGCCACCTCCGCAGCCGCTCCGGCCATTCCGCCGACCGCCGCTGCGCCGGTTTCTTCTGCCATTTCCCCGGCCGGAAGCGCGGTGACCGTAAAGCCGGCGCGGCTTTCATTGATGTCGGGCGGGAGGATCTGAATGCCCATGGCGCGCGCGGTGAGGATGTACTCGGCGCATTTGCCCGGGTTGTCGATGACCGACGTCATCAGCGCGGCCATGAATTCCACCGGGTAGTAGTACTTCAGCCACGCGGTCTGATAGGAGACCACCGCGTAAGCCGCCGCGTGCGACTTGTTGAAAGCGTAGCGCGCGAAGTCGGTCATCTCGTCGAAGATGCGGTTGGCCACCGCGGGATCGATGCCCTGCGCGACGCACCCGGGCACGTGCTCCTCCTCATTGCCGTAGACGAAGTTGCGGCGCTCCTGCTCCATCACGGACGCCTTCTTCTTCGACATCGCGCGGCGCACGAGGTCGCTCCGCCCGAGCGTGTAGCCGCCCAGATCCCGCACGATCTGCATGACCTGCTCCTGGTACACGATGCAGCCGTAGGTCGGCTCCAGAATGGGCTTAAGCTGCGGGCAGTCATAGCTGATCGTCTCCGGGTGCTTCTTGCCCCGGATGTACATCGGGATGAAGTCCATCGGGCCCGGCCGGTACAGCGAGATGCCGGCGATCAGGTCCTCGAGGCTCTCGGGCTGCAGCTCCTTCATGAAGCTCTTCATGCCCGCCGATTCGAGCTGGAAGACGCCCTCGTCCTTCCCGGTGCCGATGTAGGCAAAGACCGCCGGGTCGCTCATGTCGATCCGATCGATATCGATCTCACGGCCGGCACTGCGGCTCGCGTACGCCGTGGCATTCTGGATGACCGTGAGCGTGCGCAGGCCCAGGAAATCCATTTTCAAAAGGCCCAGCTCCTCGATCGTCGTCATCGTGAACTGCGTGACGAGCGAGCCGTCCGACGAGCGGGCGAGCGGCACGTATTCCTCGACGGGCTTCTGGCAGATCACCACGCCCGCCGCGTGCATCGACGAGTGGCGCGGCAGTCCCTCGAGGCGCCGGGCCATGTCGATCAGGGTCTTAATCTTCTCGTCCGACTCCACCATCGTCCGCAGCTCCTGGCTCTGGACGAGGGCCTTGTCGAGCGTGATGTTCAGCTCATTGGGCACCAGCTTGGAAATGCTGTCGCAGAGCGCGTACGGCAGATCCATCACTCGCCCCACGTCGCGGATCACGCCGCGGGCGGCCATCGTGCCGAAGGTGATGATCTGCGCCACGCAGTCCTTGCCGTACTTGCGGACCACGTAGTCGATGACCTCCTGCCGGCGCTCGAAGCAGAAGTCGACGTCGATATCGGGCATCGACACGCGCTCCGGGTTCAGGAAGCGCTCGAAGAGAAGGCTGTAGCGGATCGGGTCGAGCTGCGTGATGCCCATCGTGTAGGAGACGAGCGAGCCGGCCGCCGAGCCGCGCCCCGGGCCGACCGCGATACCGGCGCTGCGGGCGTAGTGGATGTAGTCCCAGACGATCAGGAAGTAGTCGACGTAACCCATTTTCTGAATGACACCGAGCTCGTAGTTCAGGCGCTCCTGAAGCTCCGGGGTGACCTCGGCGTAGCGCTCTTTGAGGCCGGTGCGGCAGAGCTGATTGAGGTACTCCCAGCTGCTCAGGCCGTCCGGGCAGGCGTACTTCGGCAGTTTCGTGTGGCCGAATTCGATCGTCACGTGGCAGCGGTCGGCGATGCGCTGGGTGTTCTCGAGCGCCTGCGGCGCGTACGGGAAGAGCGCGGCCATCTCCTCCGGGGATTTGACGTAGTACTGGCCGCCCTCGTAGCGCATCCGGTCGGGGTCGCTGAGCTTCTTCGCGGTCTGGATGCAGAGCAGCACGTCGTGCGCCGCGGCGTCCTCCGCGCGGGTGTAGTGGCAGTCGTTCGTGGCCACCAGCCCGATGCCGGTCTCCTCGCTCAGGCGCAGGAGCTGGGCGTTGACGGCTTTCTGCTCGGGGATGCCGTGGTCCTGGAGCTCCAGGAAATAGTTGCCTTTCCCGAAGATCTCTTCGTGTGCGAGGGCGGCGGCTTTGGCCTCCTCGTACATGCCGCGCGCGAGCAGGCGCTGCACTTCGCCCGCGAGGCAGGCGCTCGTACAGATCAGACCTTCGTGGTACTCGCGCAGGAGTTCGCGGTCCACGCGGGGCTTGTAGTAGTAGCCGTCGATGAAGCCGCGCGAGACGATCTTCGTGAGGTTCGCGTAGCCCCGGTCGTTCTCGGCGAGGAGGATCAGGTGGTAGTAGCGGTCTTCGCCTTTGCCGGCTTCGCGGTCGAAGCGGCTGCCGGGCGCGACGTAGACTTCGCAGCCGAGGATCGGCTTGATGCCCTGCGCGAGGCATTCGCGGTAGAAGTCGATCACGCCGTACATGGCGCCGTGGTCGGTGATCGCCGCGCTGTTCATGCCCAGCTCTTTCACGCGGGCGACGTATTCTTTGATCTTGTTGGATCCGTCCAGCAGACTGTATTCGGTGTGGACGTGCAGATGAACGAAGCTCAAGGTTCATCCCTCCCTTTTAAGCGGAAAACCGCCCGGCGCGCCGGCCGGGCGGGTGATCTTTCATAACTGCCATTTGCCCGGAGGCCCTGCGGGCAGGGCGGGGCGGCAAAGGGCGTATCCGTCGGGCGGGATTGCGTTCCTGCCCTGTTTTGCTGCGGCTGTCTGCTTACCGTTTGGCCACGAGGCGCAGCACCATGTACGCCAGGCCCACTGCGATGGAGCCGTACAGGAAGAGGGTGCTCACCCGGCCTTCCTTCCCGCGCAGGCGGTCCTTGCCGCGCAGGGCACTCTTCATGGCTGCCGAGGTGCCCGACAGGTGGCTGATCTGGACCAGCACCCGGATCGCCAGCACCAGCGTGACCAGCGTGATCACCGCCAGCAGGGTCCAGAACCAGAGCGGCATCGCCGCGGCCGGCGTGCTCTCGATCTGCGTGATCGTCCCGGACTCCACGCCGCCGAGGCGCGAAAGCACATGCGCGTAGACCACGCTCACCGTGTTGATCAGGAAATGCACCACCATCGGTGCGAACAGGCTGCCCGAGGCCTCCATCAGGAACGCCAGCAGCACGCCCACGACAAACGCGTACGCGAACTGGTTGAGGTTCAGATGCGTCAGGCCGAAGAACAGGCCGGTCACCAGCGCGCTCTTCCACAGGCCCGTCGGCCGGTAGCACGCGAACAGCACCCCTCTGAAAATGTATTCTTCGACGACCGCCGGCAGCAGCGCGTTAAAGAGCAGGCTGACGATGAGCGGCGTCGAGGCGGTCGATGCGAGGCTGGACATCACATAGTTCGGGACGAACAGCTGGCTCAGCAGATTGAGCATCATCACCGTCGGCATGAGCAGCAGCGCGAAGAGCATCACCCACAGCAGCGGCCGGATCTTCACCAGATGCAGCGGCAGGTTCCGGAGCACCTCGCCCCGGCTCGCGATCAGGTAGAGGAGGACCGGCAGCAGCACCAGGCACTCGGTGAAGGACACCGCCGTGAAGGCGTTCATGCGCACGTTCAGCAGGGCGTTGAACACCAGCGCCATCCCGACCAGGAACAGGATCATTCCGAAATATAACTGGTTCGCTTCTCTCGACCGGTTCATAGGTATTCCTCCGCGTAAGGCCCGCCGCGCCTGCACGCTGCGCTGTGTGTTCGCTGTGTATCTCCGCGTACATCTGCGTTCTGCGTGCCTTGTCCGTGCGTCCGGAGACGGCGGCCGGCCCTGTTTTTCTGTAGAATCTTCGGTATGCGGGCAGGCGCCTGTGCGCGCCGCCGCGAAGTCTATTCTACCATGAAATCGGGCGGCTGTCATTCACGTTTAAACGGGCGGCGGCAAAAACAGTGCGGCGGCAAAAATTAAGGCGGCGGGCCTGTCAGCCTGCCGCCTCATATATCATTCGTTATGCCATTATTCTGCGGTCTGTTTTGTAACGCAGGCCTCTGCCGTGTGTGCGGCGCCGCCTCAGTCGTTGAGCATGAAGTTGATCAGCTTCTCAACGTCCTCCTGCTCGTACGCCACGATCTCGAGCTCCGGGATCTCGCCGTTGCTGAAGATGTTGGCCAGCGACACATACTGGCTGAGCTTGGACTTCAGGTTCAGGCGGTCGCCCTCGCCGGTCACGAGCTCGACACGGCCCTTGCACGAATCCACGGTCGCAAAAAACTTATCGATGTTCCTGATATTCTGTACTTTCATGACAATTCCTCCTTGCCCTTTTTTCTCTGCACTCTCTCTTCTTTCTCTTTACAGCCCCGACTATAATGCGCGCCTTCGAAAAATGCAAGGTGGTTTTGCGGCGTTTTCGGAATTTCCCTTCTTTGTATCATTTATACAAATTTTTAGTTCGTTTTTTGTGCATATTTCTTATTCTTCTTTAGTTACCGCGTAGATGTGCCGGTCGCGGATCTCGGCGCGGCCTTCTTTCATCAGACGGCCTACCGCGCGCTTGAAGGCGTTCTTGCTCAGGCCGAACTCGCGCTTGATGACCTCCGGGGAGGCGTGGTCGTCGAAGGGCAGGACGCCTTCGTATTCCTTAAGGCCCTGCCAGACCAGCTCGGCGTCCTTGTCCATCTGGAGCCAGGCTTTCTCGCGCACGGACAGGTTCAGCTTGCCGTCCGGCCGGACACCCGTCACGCGCGCGTCGACGATGGCGCCGATTGGGAGCTCACCCTGGGCTTCCTGCGCCGGGATCAGGGCGCTGTAGCAGTCGTCCACCGCGACGAAGACGCCGAAGTTCTCACTCGTCTCGTAGATCCGCCCGCTCACCCGGTCTTCCGGGCCGTACGGCGAATCCGTGCGCAGGTACGGGTACACGTTCATGGTCGCGCACAGGCGGTCGCTCTTGTCCGTGTACAGCGCGGCCAGGACCTCCTCGCCCTTCTTCACGCGCCGCGTCTGCTCGCGGAACGGCAGCAGCAGGTCCTTCTCCAGTCCCCAGTCCAGAAAGGCGCCGATCTTCCCGGTCTCGCGCACGGTCAGCAGCGCCGTCTGATGCAGCAGGATCTTCGGCCGCCGCACCGTCGCGATCAGGCGGTCCTGCGAGTCGCGGTACAGAAACACTTCGACCTCGCTCCCCTCCTTCGCGCCCGCCGGCACCTCCTTCGCCGGCAGCAGCACCGTGCCGACGCCCTCCGCGCCAGCCGCGCCATCCGTCAGGAACGCCCCGAACGCCTTCATGTGGTCGATCCGGAGCGTCTGTATCTCACCCAATTTCATCATGTATTCGTCTCCTCCCGGCGCGCCGCGCGCGCCGTCTGCCCGGCGTTTCCCGGACGAATCTCTGCCGCCGTCCGCCCGGCTCCTTCCTTCTTCGCACGTTCACAGCCCACGCCGCCAGCCGCCGGTCGGCGGCGCGTTCCGAATTCCTTCTCCGGCAACTTCTGCTGCCCCCAACGGCCGGCGCCTTCACCGGCCCGAATTTATTTACGCTTCTCCTGCCCCGCCGCCGGCGCCGCAGTCCCCCGCGAGCTCTACGACTGCGTAGGGCCGGGACTCTTCATTTCGAAGGGAGACCGTGAGCTTGCCTGCTTCCTCGTGTACGTACGGGCAAATGGTATCGCCCAGGTGCGCCTGCCGCCGGTATTCGGCGCGGATGGTGCGGATACGGAAGTCCGCCGGTGCGTAGAGCAGCGCCATGGCGATGTACTGCTCGTTGTTCACGTGGCGGTTCGTGTCCAGGTGGTGCCGCATGATCGGGAACGGCTCCTCCTCGCGGCCGTCCGCGGGCTCGGGGAGCTTGCGCGGCGCGTAGTCCATGTCGAGCTTCTCGCTCAGCGGGTAGGCTTCGAGCATCCGCCCGTCCACCCGGATGGGCCGCTGCGTCTGTGTATCGATCAGCGCCCAGTAGCTGTTGGCCCGGGCGCACAGCTCGCCCGCGCCGTCACGCAGCACGAAGTTGCGCATCCCGTAAAATGCCTGGAAATCGTACGCCCAGGTCTGCGCCGTGACTTTCTCGGCGAGCCGCGGCATCCGTGCGATCTCGATCTGCCACGAGCTCAGCATCCACGCGATGTGGTGCTGTGCGAGATACCCGACGCCGACCCCGCGCGCCTCGCCCTGCAGGGCGCATACATCCTGAAAGTAATTAACGAGGGCCGCCGGCGTGAGATACGCCCGCTCATCCACCTCGCTGTACCGTACCCGGCTCTCAAACTCAAATATCATACTGTTCTGTGTCCCACTCGGTTTCCCGTTCTGTTTCCTGTTCTGTTTCCTGTTCTGTTTTCTGATTCTGTTTCCTGTGCTGTTTTCTGATTCTGTTTCCTGCCCCGTTTTTCGTTCCGTTGTAACTGTTCAGAACGCTTCGCGCAGCAGTTTCGTTCCGTTCACTGTTCAGCCGGCCGGCCGCCGGAATCAGTTCGATATTCGTCGATATATTTTTCGGTGCAGCGGTCGGGCGAGCCGGCGGGCCGGCGTGCCGTCACAGCAGCAGCTCGCTGTAGATCGCATCGTCGTCGACCTGGCTCCGGTCCGACGCATAATACCATTTCCCCGAATTGTCGGTCGCGAAGATGATCTGGCCCGGCTCGTAGTCGACGTTCTTGTACTTGCGCAGGATCTTCGCCATCGCGTAGCGCCGCTTTGCCACCGGGAATGCCTTCTGGAAGGTCTTCGTCGTAAATGACGGGCTCGACGACATGTCCACCATGTACAGGTCGGGCGTGGTGAGGAACCGCGCGTAGACGGCGGCGACGTTCGGCGTGCCCGGTGTGGTCTCCGGCGTCGGGTCCACGATGTACCAGGCGCCCGCGACGTAGACGTAGCAGCACTCATGGTGCGCGTCCTCGATCGGGAGCGGGATGCATTTGACCCCGACCCGGTTCAGGATGTAGGCGTAGGCCGCCGCCGCGCCGGCGCACACGGTCTTGTGGTACCTGAAGAACGAGTCGGCGGTCTGGCCGTTGACCGTGCTGCCGCCGTAGGTGATGTTCTCCTGGATCCACACCCAGAGCCGGTACGCCTTCTGGGCGGCCGTGCCCGAGCGCAGGTTCAGCTTCTTGATCAGCTTGTCGGCCTGGGCGCGGATGTAGTCCTCGTCGCCGAAGGTCTTCGGCGTCATCGAGCTCACCCAGGTCAGGTATGCGCCCTTCGTGCCGTACGCGTGGATGTTGATGCGCAGGTTCGTCGCGAGGTGGCCCCAGTAGTATGAGCCGTAGCTGCCGACCTTGCACGTCTTGAGCAGTTTGACGTAGAGCGCGGTGAAGCTCTTGTAGTTCTTGATGATCAGGTGGCCGTTCATGGTCCGGATGTCGCTCAGGACCTCCGCCGCCTGCGTCACGTTCTTCACGGTCTTGTTCTTCATGGCCGCCTGCGCGCTCCGGTCCGCCGGCCACAGGCAGAGCATCAGGGCCGTCAGCAGCAATGCCGCCAGCAGCCGCAGCCGTCTTCGTCCGCACGTTGTCTCTTTGCTCATGGGATTCCTCATTTTCTGTATCAGCCGTGCCCCGGCTCAATTTCTAAAAACACAGCCATTGGTAACTGTTCAGCACAGGTTGCTGAACAGTTACGGCCATTGTACCATGATACAGAACGGCATTGCAATCGGCGGCGCGCCAAAAAGCGGATGGCCTGCGCTAACCGGTCACCCGCATGATCAAAACCGTATTGGTGTGTGCGCAGCCGCCGCGCCCGCAGACAGGCCGGCCCGGCTGCGTCCCGGCGGGAAGCCCCTGCTGCCGCGCTCTCCGGCCGGCACCGGCCTGTCTCAGTCCGTCACCTCCACGCGGATGCTCAGCCGGCTCGTCACCGTGATCTTCCCGCCGGACGTGCGGCGCATGCTGAGGCCGTGGAAGCGGCCGCCGGAGACATTGAGCCGGGCGCCGTCCTGCACGTCGGCCGCGAGGCCGCTCTTCGTCGCGTAGAAGTCGCCGCCGCTCACCGTGATCTGGCCCTTCACCACACAGAGCGGGATCCCCTTGTCGCACCAGAAGGTGCCGCTCCCGATGAAGATCGATCCTTTCTCATTGTAAATGGGTGCATCGTACGTCCCGCCGGTAATCTGGATCCCGGCCCGGTTACGGATACAGCACGCGGCGCCCTGCCCCTTGTCCTGGAAGGTGCCGCTGACGAGCGACGCGTTGCCCCTGCGGTTCTCGAGCACCGCGCCGAGCCGGTTGACGAACCGCCCGCCGCGCACCGTGAGGCTGCCGAAGTTCCGGATCAGGCCGTCCTCACAGACGGACGCGCCGCCGTCGGAGTAGGTGCCCGCGTAGATCTTCAGGTTCCCGCGGCTGATGATCTGGCCCTTGTAGCGCCCGTTGTACAGTGTCAGCGACGTGCCCGCGCGCGTGTTGAAGAGGCCCGAGGCCGAGATCAGCTTCGAAGCATTTTTGATCGTCACGCTCCCCGCCGTGAGTCGGAACGCCGACGCGGAGCCGGTGTAGCGGTAGGTGCAGCCGTTGAAGTCGATCGTGTAGGTGCGGCCGGTCGACAGCGTCAGCCGTTTCTTCGTCGTGATATTGCGCAGCACCGTGATCGTCTCCGAGGCCTTCACCGCCCTGACGGCCTTCGCCAGCGTCGCATACTGCGTATCCCCGATCGCTGCCTGCGGCTTCGAAGCCGCGACCGCCACCCCGCCGCGCCCGCTCACCGCCAGACCCGTCACCACGATGAGTAAAAACACCACCCGTTTCAAAAACCGCATCCGCTCAGGGTGCGGCCGCGTTGTCCGCTTTGTCAGTTTATCCATCCTGTTCACCTGTCCCTTTCGATCGTCCGATGTCCGGCTGTCTGATATCCGGCTGTCTGATGTCCGGCTGTCCGATGTCCGGCTATTATATATGTTCCGCCGGTCGCCTGTCAAAAATGGCCGCGCCGCCGGCATCAGTTGTGGTAATATGATAGCAGATTTTTGACGCGCGGTTTCTTACATAATCATTAAAGCATTGAGGCGGCCGGCGAAGCCTGCGGGGCAGGCGCTGCGCGCGGGCTCCGGGCGCCGGAAGGGCGAACGCCGCAGGGGCGGGTGCCGGGAGGATGAACGCCGCAGGGGCGGGGCCGGGCACCGAAAGGGCGAACGCCGCAGGGGCGGGGCCGGGAGGATGAACGCCGCAGGGGCGGGGCCGGGCACCGATGAAGGCGGACACCGCAAAGACGAAGGCCGGAGGAATTGGGCCATGTTGAAGATATTTCTTGCGGAAGATGAATATGTCATCCGGAACGGGATCCGGAACCGGATTGACTGGAAGGCGGCGGGGTATGAGTTCGTGGGGGACGCGGCGGACGGGGAGATGGCGTGGCCGCAGATCCTGGCGGCGAGGCCGGATATTGTCATTACGGATATCAAGATGCCATTTATGGATGGGCTCGAGCTCAGCCGGCTGATCCGGAAGGAGCTGCCGGAGACGGAGATCATCGTGCTGACGGGGCATGAGGAGTTTGACTATGCGCGGCAGGCGCTGAACCTGGGCGTGGCGAAGTATCTGCTCAAGCCGGTCAACGCGCAGGAGCTGCTGGCGGAGATCGATGACCTCGCCGAGCGCATCGAGGAGAAGCGGCGGCACAGTGCACTGCGCAGCCGCTACGAGGCGGACATGGCGGAGAAGGCGCTCGCGGACCGGCGGGAATTCTTCCGGGTGCTGGTCACCGGGACCGGGTCGGTCTCGGAGCTGCTCGGGCAGGCCGGGAAGCTGTCCATCGACCTGAGCGCGGCCTGGTACAATGTCGTGCTGCTCCGCGTCTGGTCCACGAAGCACGCGCCGGACGAGTTCTCGCGCAGCATCGTGGAGATCGGGGAGCAGCTGGAGGCGCTGCGCCGCGAGGACGCGGAGCATCTGATCCTGTTTGACCGCGCGCTCGAGGGGAAGGCGCTGCTGTGCAAGGCGGCCTCGGAGGCGGAGCTGGCTAAGATCCAGCTGCGCTTCACGGGGCGGTTTGCGGACTTCCTGAAGAAGTATCCGTATGTCCGCTGGTTCGGCGGCATCGGCACGCCGGTGCAGCGCCTGAGCGAGATGCCCGCGTCCTTCGAAGCCGCCGGCCGCGCCATGGCCCACCGCTTCCTCTACCCGCACAACCTGATCCTGGACAGCGCCGAGCTTGAGACGGCGATCAGGGCCGAGACGGCAGATCCGCTCGATCTGCGGCATGTGGATCCTTCGCAGGTGGACCGGCGGCGGGTGAGGGAGTTTCTGCTGCAGGGCGATCCGGGCGAGGTGAACTGGTTTATCGAGGACTTCTTCAGCGGGCTCGCGGAGGACGCGAAGAACAGCCTGATGTTCCGCAACTACATCGTGCTCAACGCCTGGTTCTGCGTGCTGGACGTGCTGAACGAAGCCGGCGTGGCGGACGAGGCGCGGGAGGGGCTGCGCGAGCCGGGGCCGGACGCCATGAAGAGCACCGCCGCCGCGCGCGCCTACCTGACGCAGCTCCTGCTGGAGTCCTGCCGGATCCGTCAGCAGCATGTGCGGGCGCACTACACGGAGGCGGTCGAGGAGGCCCTGCGCTACATCCGCGGGCACTACGCGGACGAGGACCTCTCCCTGAACGTGCTGGCCTCGAAGGTCAATGTCTCGCCCAACCACCTGAGCACCCTGTTCAGCCAGCAGACCGGCCGGCCGTTTATCCGGTACCTGACCGAGCTGCGCATGGAGAAGGCGAAGGAGCTGCTGCGCGGCACCGACCTCAAGACCGGCGCCATCGCCCAGCAGGTCGGCTACCAGGACCCGCACTACTTCTCCTACCTCTTCCGCAAGACCGTCGGCATGCCGCCGACACAGTACCGCCAGGGCAGCTGAGCCGGCCGACCGGCGGCCCCCTGCCGGCAAAGCCGCCGCGCCGCCACGATAACGCTGTCCATCAACAGTACATACCGGGCTGAACTGACGGCCCCTCGGCCCACCTGAAATTGCCATGAAATATGTTTCAGAATCCCCAAATAATATAAATAATCAGAATCAGGAACCGGACATCGGACATTCGAACACGCAAAACTCTTCGGCGTGCCCGAAGGGGTCTGGGCGAAGTCTGTTTCAGACGGGGTTGCCCGCGGCGGGCTTCCCGGAGCACATCAAGCGCCGGAGTACGCTGGCGGAGAAGATCCGGCGGTGGCTCATTCTGCTGGAACTGCCGCTCATCATCCTGATGCTGCTCTTCCTGTACAACCTCTGGCGGCTGAACACGCACTATGAGTCGCTGATCGAATCGGTCAGCCAGGCCAGCGGGTTCTCGCTGGACTTCAAGAAGGAGTTCGACTACGAGACGTACCTGCTCATCGCCGGCAGCAGCGCCGCGGACGAATCCGCGCTGCAGGCGCTGCTCGACGATGCCGGCGAGGTTGTCTCGCGGCTGGAGACACTCAACGAATCCGGCAGCAATTCCGGCCGCAGCTCCACCGGCAGTTCCGGCAACACCTCTGCCGGCAGCTCCGGTACCAGCTCCGGCAGCAATTCCGCCGGCAGCGCGGACACCGGTTCCGGCACCGGCTCCACTCGCAGCTCCGGCACCAGCCAGGACCGCCTCGAGATCATCAAGCGCTACCTCGGCAATCTGGCCACCTACAAGCAGCGCATCGTGGAGAATCTGGCGGCGGGGGACCGGTATGCGGAGAATATCTCGATCTGGGAGAACGACGTGCAGATCGTCACGGAGCTGCTGCAGGAGTCCGTGTATGAATACATATACTATGACGTCAAGGACATGCAGGAGTCGCACGAGAACCTGCGCAGCTTCTATGTGCGGGTGCTGAAGTACTCGCTGGCCGCCTTCGTGTTCATCGTCGTCCTCACGGCCATCCTCTCCTACACGATCCCGCGCAGCATCACGCGCCCGGTACGCCAGCTCTACGAGGTCACGCAGCAGGTCGCAAAGGGCGATCTCACCGCGCGCAGCCACGTCGACGCCGGCGTCGAGATCACGAGCCTGAGCGACTCGATGAACGCGATGCTCGACCGGATCGGGGACCTGATGGGCCAGGTACGGACCGAGCAGGAGAACCTGAGCCGCGCGCAGCTCGAGCTCCTGCAGGCGCAGATCAATCCGCATTTCCTGTACAACACGCTGGACGCGATCGTGTGGCTCGCCGAGACCGGGGAGCAGCAGAAGGTCGTGAGCATGGTCGGGAGTTTGTCCGACTTCTTCCGCATTTCCCTGAGTCAGGGGCGCGACATCATCCCGCTACGCGAGGAGCTGCGGCACGTCCGGAGCTACCTGGAGATCCAGCAGGTGCGCTACGAGGACATCCTGCAGTTCCGGATCGATGTGCCCGAGCGCTTCGGCGACTGCGCCATCCCCAAGATCTCGATCCAGCCCCTCGCCGAAAATGCCCTCTACCACGGCATCAAGAACAAGCGAGGCGGCGGCACCATCACGATCACGGCCGGGGAGGAGGAGAACGGCGGCCTCGCCATCTGCGTGGCCGACGACGGCATCGGCATGGATGAAGCCATGCTCACCCAGGTGCGCCGGAACATCCGCCGCGCAAGCAGCCTCCGTGGAAATGGCCTCAGCAGAAATGGCAGAAATGGCACAACCGGCACCACCGCCGCTGCCGCCGATACCGCAAAAACCTCCGACACCGCTGCTGCCAATGCCGCCGATAGCACCAGCACCACTGCTGCCGCCGATACCGCCGCTGCTGCCGCCGCCAATGCCGCAGGGCCCGACCACGCCGACAAAGGCTTCGCCCTCTACAACGTCCACGCCCGCCTGCAGCTCTACTGCGGCCCGGCGTACGGACTGACGATCGACAGCACCCCGGGCGAAGGCACGCGCGCGACGCTGCACCTGCCGCTGCCGGCTGACACCGCGCAGCCTGCGGTATCGCTGCCGGAAGAAGAAAAAAAACATAACACCGCGCAGCGTGCCGGGATGAAAAAGCTGTAACACCGTGCAGCGCGCCGGGCGGCGCGTAAAAATTTCAACCCTTCATCGGAAAAATTTCAACCCTTCCCGCGCGGTCTTCCGAAATATTTCAACCAACCGGGGAAGTATGTCTATGGATTTGCCGCGGCCGCTTCTGTTATCCTGTCTGTAACAGGCAGGAACCCGACGGAAGACTGCCGCAGCAGATCCATTTTTTTATGGATGCATTTTCTCATTTACACCATTTACATTTACAGGAGGGTTTGATGATGAAGAAACTTGTTACGCTGGCACTTGCCTCTGTCATGGTCGTCGGAATGGCCGCCGCGGCGAACGCGGATGAGCTGATCAAGGTCGGTATCGTCAACAACGATCCGAACGAGTCCGGTTATCGTACCGCCAATGTCGAGGATCTGAAGGCCGCCTTCACGGAAGAGAACGGCTTCGACGCCTCCTTCGCGTACAGCCTGAAGAACGACGAGCAGATCGCAGCTGCCCAGAAGTTCATCCAGGACGGCGTGGATTATCTCCTGCTCTCCGCGGCGGATACCTCCGGCTGGGATTCGACCCTGCAGGATGCCGCCGACAACGACGTCACCGTGATCCTCTTCGACCGCACGATCGATGCCGATGAGAGCCTGTATGCGGCTTCCGTCGTCTCCGATATGAGAGCCGAGGGCGAGACCGCGGCCGCGTGGCTGAAGGATCAGGGCCTCGATTCCTACAACATCATCCACATCCAGGGTGTCATGGGCTCCGCGGCGCAGGAAGGCCGTTCGGGCGCACTGGTCGACATGGCCGAGGCCGAAGGCTGGACGATCGTCGAGCAGCAGACCGCTGAGTGGAACGCCGAGAAGGCCCAGCAGATCGTGCAGTCCGTGATCGACGCGGGCACCGAGTTCAACGTCATCTACGCGGAGAACGACGACATGGCGAAGGGCGCTGTCGCGGCGCTGGACAAGGCCAACATTTCCCACGGTGTGGACGGCGATGTCATCATCATGGGCTATGACTGCAACAAGTGGGCTCTGGAAGAGCTGCTGGCCGGCAACTGGAACTACGACGGACAGTGCAACCCGTTCCAGTCCGAGTATCTCCTTGAGATCATCGACAAGCTTGAAAATGGCGAAGAGCTCGAAGAGAAGACCATCATCATGGAAGAGAAGGGCTTCGACGCTGCGACGATCACGCAGGAAGACGTCGACACCTACGGCATCGGCGCGGGCAGCAGCGACGCGGAAGCCGAGACCGAGGCTGAGTAAGCTCTTAATCAGTCAGCTATAAACTTACGCGACGAACAGCGGCGCGGTGCGGATTCTGACGCGCACCGCGCCGCCTTTTTACCCGAGGGAGAACAACATGAGCGATAACGCATTACTGCAGATGCGGGGCATAGACAAGAACTTTCCCGGCGTCAAAGCGCTCCGGCACGTGGACTTCACCCTGCAGGCCGGCGAGATCCACGCCCTGATGGGCGAGAACGGCGCCGGCAAGTCCACCCTGATCAAGGTACTGACCGGCGTGTACGAAAAAGACGGCGGCGAGATTTATCTCGACGGCAAAGCCGTCACGATCCATTACCCGCAGGAAGCCCAGAACGCCGGCATCAGCACGGTTTACCAGGAAATCACCCTCTGCCCGAACCTGTCGGTCGCAGAGAACATATACATCGGACGCGGCAGCGACAAAACCGTCGACTGGCGCCGCATGAACCGCGAGGCCGACAAGCTGCTCTCGAATCTGGGCATCCCCGCCCGGGCCGCCATGCAGCTGGGCAGCTGCTCACTCGCCATCCAGCAGATGGTCGCCATCGCGCGCGCCGTCGACACCGACTGCAAGGTCCTGATCCTCGACGAGCCCACCAGCTCGCTCGACGAAAATGAAGTACAGAAGCTCTTCGAGATGATGCGCAGCCTGAAGGCGCGCGGCGTCGGCATCATCTTCGTCACGCATTTCCTCGAGCAGGTCTACGAGGTCTGCGACAAGATCACGGTCCTGCGCGACGGACAGCTGGTCGGGGAATACCCGCTCGCGGAGCTCCCGCGCGTGCAGCTCGTCTCCAAGATGCTCGGCAAGGACATGGACGACCTCGCCGACATCAAGAGCGAGGCCGAAGTCTACGACGCCGGCGCGGACACGGCGCCGGTCTACGAGGCCCGCGGTCTGCAGAGCAACGCCGGCATCGCCCCGTTCGACTTCTCCATCAAAAAGGGCGAGGTCACCGGCTTCACGGGCCTGCTCGGCTCGGGCCGCAGCGAGTGCGTACGCGCGATCTTCGGCGCGGACCACGTCATCGCCGGCACCGTGAAGAAGGACGGCAAAGAGGTGAAGATCACCAAACCGATCGACGCCATGAAGCAGGGCATCGCCTACCTGCCCGAGGACCGCAAGCGCGACGGCATCATCGGCGACCTGTCCGTGCGCGACAACATCATCCTCGCGCTGCAGGTCCTGAAGGGCTTCTTCCACCCCTTCTCGAAGGCGCAGGCCCAGCAGTTCGCCGAGGAATACATCGACGCGCTGGACATCAAGACCGCCTCGGCCGACACGCCGATCAGCTCGCTCTCGGGCGGCAACCAGCAGAAGGTCATCCTGGCCCGCTGGCTGCTGATGCATCCGGACTACCTGATCCTGGATGAGCCCACGCGCGGTATCGACATCGGTACGAAAACGGATATACAGAAACTCGTCCTGAAGCTGGCATCGGAGGGGATGAGCGTGACCTTCATTTCCTCGGAGATCGAGGAAATGCTGCGGACCTGCTCCCGCCTGATCGTGATGCGCGACCGGAAGGTCGTCGGCGAGCTGACCGGGGACGACCTGTCGCAGAGCCAGATCATGAATACGATCGCGGGAGGTGAGGAAGCATGAACGGAAAGAAATCAATCGCGGAACGTCTCGCCGGAAAGCAGATCCTGATCCCGCTGGCGGCGCTGCTGGCGCTGGCCCTGTTTAACCTGATCATGGATCCGTCGTTCTTCCGGATCACGCTCGGCACCAACAGCGAGGGCTATCCGGTCCTGTCCGGGTACCTCATCACGATCCTCGACTACGGCAGTGAGCTGGCCATCCTCGCGATCGGCATGACGCTGGTCACGGCGGCCTCCGGCGGGCAGGACATCTCCGTCGGCGCCACCATCGCCATCGCCGGCTCGGTCATGCTGAAGATGCTGGTCGGCGGAAATGTCACGGCGAATAAATATGCGGTACCTCTCGTTATCGCATTTCTGGCGGGCGTGGCGGCGGCGATGCTCTGCGGGGCGTTCAACGGCGTGCTCGTCGCGTATTTCCATATCCAGCCGATGGTGGCCACGCTGATCCTGTATACGGCCGGGCGCTCGATCGCGGCCTGGGTCAACAACAACCAGCTGCCGATCATCAATGTGAAGTCGTTCTCGATCTTCGGCGGCTTTATCCCGGGGATCCCGATCCCGACGCCGTTCTTCCTGGCGGTGCTGTGCGTGGTCGCGATCATGCTGGTCCTGAAGCTCACGAACCTCGGGCTGTACACGCAGGCGGTCGGCATCAATGAGAACTCCGCGCGGCTCAACGGCCTCAGCCCGGAGGGCATCAAGGTGCTCTCCTACGTCATCCTCGGCGTGTGCGTCGGCGTGGCGGCCCTCATCAAGGTCAGCCGGCTGTCGACCATCAACTACTCGGTCATCGCCAAGGATATCGAGATGGACGCGATCCTCGCGGTCGCGCTCGGCGGCAACGCGCTCGGCGGCGGCAAGTTCAACATGTACGCGTCCATCCTCGGCGCGTATGTCATTCAGTTCCTGACGACCACGCTCTACAAGTTCCACGTCTCGTCGGATGCGCTGCCGGCCTACAAGGCGGTCGTCATCATCGTGCTCGTGGTGCTGAGCGCCCCGTCTGTGCGGGAGAAGCTCGGCAAGCTGATGAGCCGGAGAAGCGCGGGTGCAAAGGAGGCGGCATGATGAATCAGCAGAAAAAACGAATCGGCATGAGTGACACGACCCTGCTGCTGACGATCACGGTCATCGTCTTCTTCGCCATGTATATCGGCGCCATCGTCATTCTCGGCGAGGGCTTCCGGAAGCCGCAGCAGTTCTGCAACATCCTGAATAACCAGGCGGCCCTGATCATCGGGGCGGTCGGCATGAGCACTGTCATGATCACGGGCGGGATCGATATCTCGATCGGCGGCGTGATCGCCCTCGTCAGCATGAGCTGCGCCGTCTATCTGGACTTCGGCGGCGGCAGTGTCGCGGTGGCGATCCTGATCGCGCTGGCGATCGGTGTCGCGTTCGGGCTGGTCCAGGGCTACCTGGTCGCCTACCTCGGCATCCAGCCGTTCATCGTCTCGCTGGCGGGCATGTTCTTCGCGCGCGGCATGACGACGATCGTGCACACGGAACCGTTCAACGTGGAAAATGAAGCCTTCAAAGCGCTGAAGAACTTCCGCATCTACCTGCCGGGTCTCGGCTCGTATACGAAGAAGGGCAAGTTTGTCAACGCCTATGTCGAGATCGGCGTGATCGTGGCGCTGCTGGTGGTGCTGCTCTTCTTCCTGCTGCTGCGCTATACGCGGCTCGGGCGGAACTTCTACGCGGTCGGCGGCAACCAGGTGTCGGCGCTGATGCTCGGCATCAATGTCCGGAAGACGCGCTTTCTGGCGCACCTGCTCTGCTCGACGCTCGCCGGGCTCGCGGGCTTTGTCTACTTCCTGCATGTCGGCTCGGGCTCGCCGTCGCATGCCTCCGGTCTGGAAATGAATGCCATCGCCTCGTCGATCATCGGCGGCACGATGCTGACCGGCGGTGTCGGCAATGTCATCGGGACACTCTTCGGCGTGCTGTCGCTGGCGACGATCCAGAACATCGTGTCCTCGGCCGGGCTGGATGAGGCGTGGTGGACCGGGATTACGGTGGCGGCGATGCTCTGTGTGTTCCTGGTGGTGCAGAGTGTGGTCATGTCGCGGAAGAAGGCGCAGGGGGCGCAGTGATGAAGCTGCGCCGCTGCGCATGAAACAGGCGTGTATCCTCAGAAGACTTATTGCCCGGGGGACTCACCGTACTGCCTTGCCGCCGGAGCCCTGGCTTCGGCGGCATTTTTTGCAGGCAGCGCAACGGTGTTGGTCCGGCCACCGGGCTCATGGCTGTTGGCCGGGATAACCGTTACTTAATGGGGATGTTTATGATGTTTAAGATTGGTACACCTTCCGGCGGCGGCCGCGCGGCGGTACGCGTTAAGACCTCTGCAGTGGCCCGCGCGGCGATACGTGCGGCGGCTCTCGCGGTGCTCCTTTCGGCTGCGGCGGCGCTGTTCTGCGGTTGTGCTTCACACATTTCCACGGAGGGGCCGTCGGAGACGGAGACGGAGGTTTCGCTCATCCGGGTCGGCTTCTCGCAGCTCGGGGCGGAGTCGGACTGGCGGGAGGCGAATACGGCTTCGATGGAGGAGACCTTCTGCGCGGAGAACGGGTTTGAGCTGCTCATGGAGAACGGGCAGCAGCAGCAGACCAACCAGATCACCTCGATCCGGCGCTTTATCCAGCAGGGCGTGGACTACATCGTGCTGGCGCCGGTGACGGAGCAGGGCTGGGACACCGTGCTGCAGGAGGCGCGGGAGGCCGGCATTCCGGTCATCATCGCGGACCGCATGGTGGACACGGCGGATGAGGACCTGTACCTGTGCCGCGTGGGCTCGGACTTCGAGCTCGAGGGGCGCAAGGCATCGGAGTGGCTGTATCAGTTCACGCTCGCGGAGGGCATCGAGCCCGGGGACATTCACATCGCGGATATCCAGGGCACGATCGGCGCGAGCGCGCAGATCGGGCGCACGAAGGGCCTCGAGGAGGCCGCGCAGGCGCACGGCTGGGACCTGCTCGCCGAGGTGACGGGCGACTTCACGCAGAATCGCGGGTACGAGGCCATGAAGGGGCTGCTGGAGGCGTATCCGGAGCTCAACGTGGTCTACTGCGAGAACGACAACAGCGCGCTCGGCGCCATCGAGGCGATCGGGGAGGCCGGGCGAAGCGCCGGGTCGCGGATTGCGGAGGGCGACATCCTCGTCATTTCCTTCGACGGCGTCAACGCGCAGGCCATGGAGTACGCGCTCGAGGACCGGATCACCTGCATCGCGCAGTGCAATCCCGAGCAGGGCCCGCTGATCCGCGACATCATCGAGCAGGTCGAAGCCGGCGGCACGCCTGACAAGATCTCGTACGTCGACGAAGGCCTCTACAGCGCCTACGCCGCCATCCGCTCCGTCGACATCGACGGGAGCACGTATCCCGTGACACTGCTCAGCGAAGAAGTGCTGGCGCAGAAGGAGTACTGGCAGGAGACCTGAGCGCGCCCGGCGCTCGTCGGATCAGAGATCAGAAAGGCGGGACTCCTTGCCCGGCCGCGGCGGCAGCCTTTTTTAATCTGTCCGGCGGCGGGTCGTCATCATCCGGGGAATCCTCTGCTGCTCGATTTCAGGTACATTTTAAACAAAAAACTTGCCGGCTAACTCATGACTCAAGTCACGAGAATGCGCCGGCATATTTTCAGCGAGGCCTTGCAGAATGGTCTTCGTCAACAAACAGACAATCGCCGCCAAGCGTCATCGGAGACCGATCACATTCCCTCCCTCCGCGCCCTGTCCAGTGTCCGCCGGATCCGGGCAAAGTCCACCGCCACGCCTTCGTCGCAGATGCCGACCGGCGCCGTTTCGTCAAAGCAGTGAATAGAAAAGCGTGCCTTCGTTCCGTCATCGTTCTTTCGGTCAAGATTGTATGCCATAACCAGCTCCTGCTCCGGATCGACGATCCAGTACTCCCGGACGCCGGCATTTGCATATTTACAGAGCTTCAGTATACAGTCCTTATAGGCCGTAAACGTTGAAATGACTTCGACAGCAAAATCCGGCGCGCCCCATATATAAGGCTCCTTAATCTTATCGCGGTCACACACCACCAGCACATCCGGCTGCACCCGCGTGCGGTCGTCCTCATCCAAAGCCACGTCGAAAGGCGCCGGAAAAGGCATACCGTCAAAATCCCGCTCCTCAAACTGCTTCAACAACTGCGCATAGATTCCGCCCACAACGATCTGGTGTCCGCCATCGGGGGAAGGCATATCATAGATCTCACCATCGATCAGCTCCGTCCGACACTCCTCCGGAAATGCATCCCGGTCAGCCGCCGTATATTCGCCCTGCTTTTTACCATATCCTTGCATTTTATCGGTCCCTCCTCTGCTCACGCCAAAATCATATATGTATATTATCAATTTCATTAATATATCACATATAAGACACTGCGCCAAGCATTCGGACATGTTTTGAGCCCGAAAAAAGCACCTCTCACGAGGTGCCTGAAATTTGTGCATGAAAAAAGCACCTCCTGCGAGGTGCCTGAGCAGGGCTACAAGGATTCGAACCTTGAAATGACGGAGTCAGAGTCCGCTGCCTTACCGTTTGGCTATAGCCCTTTATTAAGTGCCGCTTTCCGCGACGAACGTTATTATAGAACAGTTCCCCGCGGAATGCAAGCACATTTTTTCCCTGCCGCCAAATCCATAAAATACGAGATTTCGCGCCCGACTGCGGCGACACAAGGCGGCATTTATTTGCAATACTATTTCAGTTGCTCGCTTTACATGAGACTTCTCCTGACCAGTTCCGGATCATTGATGGCATTATCCAGAAGTCGGCTGAGAAAACCTGTGTATCCTTTTCCGGTAGCCTTAGCTTTTTCAAGCGTTGACGGGTTAATTCTAAGAGCCACTACAGGCTTTTTCTGCCCGCTGCGTCTTCGCCTTGCGATCTCTGCCATCTCTGCATACTGTTCCGGCGTCAGTTCCGGGGAGTCATCATCAAATACGATTGGCCGCTTCATAGCTTCGCGAATCTCTTTGATTTGTTTCTCTGTCGGCTGCTGTCCTCTGACCACTGTCTTCTTAATTATCGCCATAGTACAACCTCCTTTCATGTGCTGTGGCCGCTCTGGCTGAAATCAATCTCACTGCGCTCCGTCTGTCCGTGTAAACAACAAACAGCACATCCTCTACCATTCCCAGTACCACATAACGGTCTTCTTCAGCGCTGCTGTGCAGTTTGTCATAGTATTCAATCCGCTCCTCATCGGCAAATACCAACGCAGCAATGTCAAAACTGATTCCATGCTTACGGATGTTAATCTTCTCCTTGTTTTCATCCCACTCAACCTGGATATTATCGATTACCTTTTTCATAAAAAAAGTATAACTTCGTGTAATACTTTTGTCAATGCTGCATTCGCACCGCGCTTCTTTACTTGAGCCTCTCGCGCGCTTGTATTATAATCGAGTTCGACATGTGGAACCGCCCGCCCGGACAGCCTCCATCGTACCCGGCGGGAAAAATGTTCCGAAGAAAAGGGAGGAATCAAGATTATGAAAAACAACTGGATCACCACAGCCCTGCTGACCGGCGCGCTTTGCCTGACCGGCGCCTTCGGCGCCTGCGCGGCCGAGGCTGAGACCGCGGCCGACATCGAAGCCGGAACCGAAGCGGAGATCAGCGACGCCGCGATCCGCGTCAGCGCGATGAAGGGCCCGACCGCGATGGGCATGGTCCGCCTGATGGCCGACACCGACGCGGGCGAGAGCGACCTCGACTGCAGCTTCACGCTGGTCGGCGCCGTGGACGAAGTGCCGCCGATGCTCGTCAAGGGCGAGATCGACCTGGCCGCGATCCCGGCCAACCTCGCGAGCGTCCTGTACAACAACACCGACGGAGGCGTTGAGGTCCTGGCCGTCAACACCCTCGGCGTTCTCTACATCGTCGAAAATGGCGAAAATGTCAGTTCCGTCGCCGACCTCGCCGGCCGCACCCTCTACGCCAGCGGCAAGGGCGCGACTCCGGAGTACGCGCTGAACTACATCCTGCGCGAGAACGGACTCGACCCGGAGACCGACCTCACGATCGAGTGGAAGAGTGAGCACGCCGAGTGCCTGGCTGCCCTCCTCGCCGATGAGGACGGCATCGCGATGCTGCCGCAGCCGTTTGTGACCACCGCGCAGATGAAGAACGAGTCCATCCGCGTGGCGCTGGATCTGACCGCCGAGTGGGATGCCCTGCAGGAAGGCAGTGAGTCCCCGTCGGGCCTGATCACCGGCGTGCTGGTCGCGCGTACCGCATTTGCGGAGGAGCACCCGGACGAAGTGAATGCCTTCCTCGACGCCTACGCCGACTCCGTTGCCTGGGTCAACGAGAACACCGAAGAAGCCGCCGCCCTGATCGGCAGCTACGACATCGTCCCCGAGCAGGTCGCCGTCAAGGCCCTGCCCGCCTGCAACATCGTCTGCATCACCGGCGAGGAAATGCAGGAAAAACTCTCCGGCTACCTCGCCGTCCTCGCCGACCAGGATGCCTCGTCTGTCGGCGGCGCCGTTCCGGCTGACGACTTCTATTACATCGCAGAAGCTGAGTAAATTTTATTGCGGAGGAGTGCCTGCATGAACCAGCAGCCGAATTCCCCACATACGCAGAATCGAGCATGGCGGCGCCGGTGCGCCGCCGTGCTTTTCTGGCTGGTCGTCTGGCAGGCCGCCGCGATGCGGATGGACCTGCCGCTGTTTTTCCCGACGCCGCTGGAAGCCCTGCGCCGCTTCTTCGAGCTCCTGCTCGAGGGCGCGCTCTTCGGCCCCGTGCTGCGCTCCACCGCGCGCATCATGGGCGGCTACCTGCTCTCCTTCGCCGCCGCCCTGCTCCTCGGCGCCGCCGCGCACCGCTTCGCCCCCGTGCGCGCCCTCCTCGAGCCCCTGCTGCTCGCCGTGCGCACCGTGCCCGTCGTCTCGTTCGTGATCCTGGCCCTGATCTGCCTGCCGTCGCGCCTGCTCTCGGTCCTGATCTCTTTCCTGATGGTCCTCCCGATCCTGACCGGCGCCGTCATCGAAGGCCTCGACCGCCTCGACCCGACCCTCACGGACATGGCAACGCTCTTCCGCGTCCCCCCGCTCCGCCGCCTGCGCTGCATCGACCTCCCCCAGCTCCTCCCCACCCTCACCGCCGCCGCCCGCCGCGCGGTCGGTTTCGCCTGGAAGTCCGGCGCCGCCGCCGAGGTCATCGGCATCCCCGCCGGTTCCATCGGCGAAAAACTCCAGCGCGCCAAAGTCTACCTGATGACCTCGGATCTCTTCGCCTGGACATTAATGATCGTCCTCATGAGCGTCCTGACCGAAGCCCTCGTCGGCGCCCTCTTCAAAGCCCTGACCAAGTCCACCCGCCGCCTGAAGATCGAGACCGGCGCCCCGGCCGCAGCCACAACCCATCCCGCCGCAGCGAGGTTCACCCAGTGCCCGGCAGCATCCCTGACGATCACCGGTCTCTGTAAATCCTACGACGGCGCCTCCGTCCTGACAGACTTCACCCTGACCTGCCCGCCCGGCACCCGCACCGCCCTGATGGCCCCGTCCGGCGCCGGCAAGACAACGCTCCTGCGCCTCGCCGAGGGGCTGGAACAGCCCGACAGCGGCCAGATCACCTGGCAGAACGGCGAGAGCGATAACAACGTGTGCCTGTGTACTCTCTTTCAGGAGGATGCGTTAGTGCCCGGCCTGAGCGCAATCCAGAACATCTGCCTGACCGCCCCGCACCTGACCCGCGCCGAAGCCCTGCAGGCGCTCGATCGCGTCGGCCTGGCCGAAGACGCCGACCGCCCGGTCAGCGAGTACTCCGGCGGCATGAAGCGCCGCACCGCCCTGCTGCGCGCCCTCCTGAGCGAAGGCAGCGCTGTCCTCCTCGACGAGCCCTTCAAAGGCCTCGATGAAGAAAGCCGCAAGCAAACCGTCCAAACCGTAGACGCCCTGCTCGCCGGCCGCACCCTCCTCCTGGTCACCCACGACCGCCGCGACGCCGAAGACCTAAGTGCCCGAATCGTCACGCTGTAGAGCCGGCACCCTTCCGCCCGCCTGCAGTCGCTGTATGGAAGGGCCGGGCCCGGCCCCTCCACGCACAAAAGCCCCGGGGGCATCGTCTGTAACCACAGCCGAACACCCCCGGGGTCTTTCAAATCCAATCTTTCAATTCAGCGCCGAAAATCAGCGCCAGGCGCCGCACAGTCAGCGCGCCCGAGGCGAAGCAACCCCCGGTCAGTCCTGCGCCACATGCAGCAGCTCATGCTCCTTCCCCTTCAGAATCCCGTTATACATCGAGATCACGAGCGGATTCTCATCGCACTTGCGCACGGACGTACCGCTGTCAATGCGGTACAGCCCCTGCCGCCGCGCACTCCGAGGCAGACGCCCGAGCATGACCGGCTGCCCGCCGCCCATGATGCAGCCGCCGCGGCAGGCCATGACCTCAATCAAGTCATACTCCGCCTCCCCGGCCGCCATCTTATCCAGCACGATCCGCGCATTCGCAAGCCCCGAGATGACACACACCCGGATCTTCGTATCCGCATACGGCACCTCAAACTCCCGGATCCACGACTTCTGCCGCACGCCGCTGTTGGCGATCGCATCCATCGTCGCCTTCGCATGGTCCGGCGCCAGCCGCCGCAGCACCGCCTCCGTGACACCGCCCGAGTTACCGAAGATCACGCCGCCGCCCGAACCGATACCGAACGGCATATCACACGCCTCCGGCTCCAGATGCTCAAACTCCAGCCCGAACGACTTGATCATGCGGATCAGCTCAAAGGACGTGATGGAAATATCCGTATCCTTCTCACCCTTCGTATAATTGCGCTTCCACCCGAGCTCCATCTTCTTGGCCGTACACGGCATGACCGACACCACCATCGTCCGCTTGCCCTTCGCATTGGCCGGATCCCGGTAATACTCCTTGAGCACCGCGCTCATCATGCCCTGCGGCGAACGGCACGTCGAGATATTCTCCTTCAGGTCCGGATACTGCTCCTCGCAGAACTTAACCCACGCCGGGCAGCAGCTCGTCAGCAGCGGGAGCTTCTCACGATGCGTGAAGCGCTCCACGAACTCCGCCGCCTCCTCCATGATCGTCAGATCCGCCGACAGCGTCGTATCATAGACCTCATCAAAGCCCATCTGGTGCATGGCATTCACGATCATGCCCATCACACCCTCGCCGTCCGGCAGCCCGAAGGCATCGCCGACCGCCACACGCACCGCCGGCGCGACCTGCGCCACGACACGCACATTCGGATTATCGATCGCCTCCCAGACCTCCGTGACATTCGTCCGGATCGTGATCGCGCCCGTCGGACAGTACACACGGCACTGCCCGCAGTTCACGCAGTCCGTCTCCGCCAGCGGCCGGTTAAAGGCCGGGGCGATCTGTGCATCCGCGCCGCGCTTGGTAAAGCCGAGGACGCCGAGACCCTGAAGCTCGGAACAGGCCCGGACACAGTCACCGCAGAGAATGCATTTATTCATATCGCGGACAATGGACGGGGAACTGAAGTCGAGGGCCCGCTCCGTCCGGGTGTCCTTGTAGCGCACATCGACGACATGCATCTTGTGCGCCAGATCCTGCAGCGTGCAGTCGCCGCTCTGCGGACATGTCGTGCAGTCGCGGTCATGCGAGCCGAGCAGCAGCTCGATGATCATGCGGCGGTACTTCTGCAGACGCAGCGTGTTGGTATAGATCACCATTCCGTCCCGCGGCACCTCCGAACATGACGCGAAGGTACGCCCGCGGTCATCCTCGACCGTGCACAGACGGCAGGCGCCGAAGGTAGACATCTCGGAGAGGTAGCAGAGCGTCGGGATATTGATCCCGGCCTTCCGGATGACGGAAAGGACATTTTTTTCGTCGGTGAATTCAACCTGCCGACCATTGATAGTCATATAACCCATTCTTCGATCCCCCTCCCTCAGTCGCTGATGTAAATGGCACCAAACGAGCAGTTCTCCTGGCACGCGCCGCACTTGATACACAGCGAGGTATCGATATGGTGCGGGGCCTTGCGGGCGCCCGTGATGGCTCCGGCCGGACAGTTGCGCGCGCACTTGCCGCAGCCCACACATTTGCTCTCATCGATGATGAAGCGGCGCATCGCGGTGCAGACATGGGCCCGGCACTTCTTGTCCACGATGTGCTCCACGTACTCCTCCCGAAATGCCTTCATCGTACTGATGACCGGCAGCGGCGCACTCTTCCCCAGACCGCAGAGGCTCATGGAGCGGACCATCTCCGCCAGATCCGAGAGCTCGTCGAGATCCGACATCTCCCCTTTGCCGTCCACGATCTTCTGGAGGATCTCCAGCATGCGCTTCGTGCCCTCGCGGCACGGCGTGCACTTACCGCAGGATTCGCGCTGCGTGAAGCTCATGAAGAAGCGGGCCACCTCGACCATGCAGGAATTCTGGTCCAGGACGACCAGGCCGCCGGAGCCGATGATCGCGTCGTATTTCTTCACGGACTCGAAGTCCAGGCCGACATCGAGCTGCTCCTCGGTCAGACATCCGCCGGAGGGGCCGCCGATCTGCACGGCCTTGAACTGGCCGCCGTCCTTGATGCCGCCGCCGATATCGTAGATGATCTCGCGCAGCGTCGTGCCGAGCGGCACCTCGATCAGACCGGTGTTCGCGATGGCGCCGGTGATGGAGAAGGTCTTCGTGCCCGGGCTCGACTCCGACCCGATGGAGCGGAACCAGTCCGCGCCGTCCAGAATGATGCGCGGGACATTCGCGTAGGTCTCCACATTATTGAGGACCGTCGGCTTCTCCCACAGGCCCTGCTCGACCGTGCGCGGCGGCTTGACACGCGGCATGCCGCGGCGGCCCTCGATGGAGGACGTCAGCGCAGAGCCCTCGCCGCAGACGAACGCGCCCGCGCCGCGGTTGATATGCAGATTAAACGAGAAGGCGCTGCCCAGGATGTTGCTGCCGAGCAGGTGCGACTTCTCCAGCGTCGCGATCGAATTGCGCAGGCGCTCGACCGAGAGCGGATACTCCGCGCGCACGTAGATGTAGCCCTCGCGCGCGCCGACCGCATACGCCGCGATCATCATGCCCTCGATCATCCGGTACGGATCGCCCTCCATGACGGAGCCGTCCATGAACGCGCCCGGATCGCCCTCGTCGCCGTTGCAGACCACGTAGCGGACCTTTTCCTTCTGGCGCGCCACCTGAGCCCATTTCCGGCCGGCCGGGAAGCCCGCGCCGCCGCGGCCGCGCAGCCCCGAGCGGTCCACCTCGTCGATGACATCGGCCGGCGTCATCTCGAAGATCGCCTTCGTCAGCGCGCGGAAGCCGCCGGCGGAGAGATATTCATCGAGCGAATCCGGCTCGTATTTGCCGCAGTTGGCCAGGACCACGCGGGTCTGGCGGGCAATGAACGGGATGTCGTCCGGGCTCGTGTACTGGACCTGCTCGTGGTAGAGCAGATGCTCGAGCACCTCATCGCCGAGCACAGAGCTCTTCACGATGGAGGCGACATCCTCGGGATGTACCTTGACATACTGGATGCATTTGTCGCCCTTCTGGATCCGCACGAGCGGGCCCAGCTCGCAGATGCCCTGACATCCGGTGTGCTTGAGGCCCGCGACGGTACTGTCCTCATGGCGGGCGAAGTCAAGACATACGCCTTCGATGCCTTCGAGCTGTCTCCGGAATTCCGCGTAGACATCCCTGGAACCGGACGCGATGCACCCGGTGCCGGAACATACGAGGATCCGTACGTCGGTAGTGTCCATCCATTCGACGGCGCCGGCCCGGACGGCGTCCAGATCCGCGCGGCTGTTGATGATACTCATACGCTCTCCTCCCTCAGCTTCCTGACAAGACTCACGGCAGAATCCGGCGTCATCCGGGGATGCACTTCCCCGTTGACCATCAGCGTGGGCGCGAGGCCGCACGCGCCGAGACATGATACGGTCTCAACGGTGAACAGCTGATCGTCCGTGGTCTTCTTCTCCTTGCCCAGCCCCAGCTCCTTGTAGAGTGCTTCGAGCACGGGGATCGAGCGTTTCACGTGACAGGCCGTCCCGTCGCAGCATTTGATCTCGTACTTGCCCTTCGGGTCGAAGGAAAAGTTCTCGTAGAAGGTGGCGACCCCGTAGGCCTCGGCCTCCCGGACCCCGATCTGCTTCGCGACATACGACAGCAGCTCGCCGGGCAGGTAGCGAAGCTCGTCCTGGATATCCTCCATCACAGGAATCAGCGCCGCGCGCTTCTTCCCGTACCGGGCGATGATCCGGTCGGCCATCTCATAGTATGACTGGTCCAGCATGCAATAAATCCTCCTCTCTTCTCCTTGTAAATGGGTATAGCTGTTACTAATATAACACAGCGCCGCCTCCATATCCACCGCGCCTGCCGTAAAAAATGTCGCGCCGCATGCCGCATCTGTGCGCTGCGGCCGGCTGCTTCGCGCTGTTTTGCCTGCTTCGCGCCGCAGGCTGCGCTTGTCAGATGGGCCTTCGCGGGTATATGATAGCGTCAGTTTACATCACGCCGCCGGCTTCACTTGCTGCCATGCGCGGCCACACAGGGAGGATAACCCCATGAGCACAATGAAACTGACCTTACTCACTGACTTCTACGAGCTGACGATGATGCAGGGCTACTTCAAGACCGGCATGAACCGCAAGGTGGTCTTCGAC
>Ga0065709_1029278_pt1 | contig 40488 bp, 29 predicted proteins | sample Hoacrofraction14_2_FD_59096 | JGI IMG/M metagenome (GOLD analysis project Ga0065709, IMG submission 59096) | Hoatzin crop microbial communities from Cojedes, Venezuela, sample from fiber fraction 14 v1 | ecosystem: Host-associated > Birds > Digestive system > Esophagus > Crop | place: Venezuela...
AACCGCCGCAACATCGACATCAACATCGTGCTGCTCAACAACCGCATCTACGGCCTCACCAAAGGCCAGTATTCGCCCACTTCGCCCCGCGGATTCGTTTCCAAGTCAAGCCCTTACGGCACCGTGGAAGACCCCTTCCGCCCCGCTGAGCTCTGCTTCGGAGCACGCGGCCACTTCTTCGCACGCGCCGTCGCCACCGATGCCCAGGGAACGGTCGAAATCCTCAAGGCCGCACATGCCCACAAAGGCACCGCCGTTTGCGAAATCCTGCAGAACTGCGTCATCTTCAACAACGGCACGCACGACAGCGTCTATAGCGCACCGGCACGCAAGCAGAACGCCATCTACGTGAAGCACGGACAGCCGCTCATCTTCGGCGAGAACAACGAATTCGGACTCGTGCAAGACGGCTTCAGCCTCCGCGTGGTGCGCATCGGCGAAGGCGGCATCACCGAGAAGGACATTCTCGTGCACGATGCCCACGCCGAAGACCCCACGCTGCAGCTCAAACTCGCCATGATGGAGGGCCCCGACTTCCCCGTTGCGCTCGGCGTCATCCGCGACGTGCCAGCGCCCACCTACAACGAGGCAGTCTATGCGCAGCTCGACGAGGTGAGCCAGAAAAAGCCCTACCACAACTTCGCCGAACTGCTCGAGACCAACGACATCTGGGAGGTGAAATAACCCCCTCCCAGCTGCGATTTCTTCACAAAACCACGCACAAAATCACACACAGACTATGGGATTTGGCAGATGGATAGGCGGCGTGCTGGGCTACATGCTCGGCGGCTGGCTTGGCGCTTTCTTCGGCTACGTCATTGGCGGCGTCTTCGACGGCGCGACCGCTGACGCCGACCATCAAATCGGCGGAGACTCAGGCACTTACGGCAATGGCGGCAGCGGCTACGGCGGCTCCTACACCAACGACTGGCAGCAAACGACCAGCAGCCGCGCCGAAGGGCAGCGCAACAGTTTCCTCTTCTCCATGATGGTGCTGACAAGCTATGTCATTCAGGCCGACATCAAAATCATGCATAGCGAAATGGAGTTCGTCCGCCAATTCCTCCGCGCCAACTACGGCGCAGCGGCAGAGAGCGAGGGCGACAGCATGCTCAAGAAACTCTTCACCCTGCGCAAAAGCAAAAGCGAAACGCAGTGGCGCAGCGCCATCAAGGGCTGTTGCGAGCAAATCCGCCAGAACATGCCCTCCTACCAGCGCCTCCAGCTCCTCGCCTTCCTCGTAGAAGTGGCCAAGGCCGACGGCGCCGTGGTGCAGGCCGAAATCAGCATCCTCTACGAACTCGCCGCCTGGCTCGGCGTGAGCAGCGGCCAAGTGGACCAGCTCAACAACCTCGGCGGCAACAGCCTCGACGAGGCATACAAGGTCCTCGGCATCACCAAAGACGCCACCGACGACGAGGTAAAGCAGGCCTACCGCCGCATGGCCCTGAAATACCACCCCGACCGCGTGCAAGACCTGGGCGAGGACGTGAAGAAGCAGGCGGAAGAGACCTTCAAGAAAATCACCGCCGCCAAAGAAAAAATCTACGCCGCAAGGGGCATCAAATAGCCCGCGCACGGCGCCAGTCACCAAGAAATCGCCGCCCTCCCGCGGCGATTTTTTTTCGCACTGGCCGAAAAGGAATAAACGCTTCTGCTTCGCAGCGGTTAGTTTTTGCCGATAAGGGGGAGCAGGGAGGCGACGAGAAGAGGGCGCGCTGGCAGATTTGCGGGCGCGCCCTCTGGAGTTGGGGATTGGGTTGTGCGGGGCAGGTTATTTCATTATCACTTTGTAGGCGCGCTTGTTGGCTTTGACCACGTAGAGGCCGTCGGGCAGCGGGGTAGCGGGGGCGTAGGCGCGGCCCTGTGCATCGTACACGGCGTCGGGCGTGCGGCCGTCGATGAGGATGCGGTGGTTCTGAGTGCTGACGCGTTCGCTTTCCTTGGCTTTGCTGATGATGTCGCCGATGGCGAGGGGTTGGTCGGTGGTGGTGACGGTGATGGACTGGTCGTCGAGGCCTTCGGAGGTGGCGCTGACGGTGAACTGCCCAGCGGTTTCGGTGGACTTGGCGATGGCGAGCGCGCGGCCCTTGAAGAGGCGTGGCGACTGGCTGCGGAAACTCTCCTGGTCGGTGGGGGAGGCGTTGCCGCAGGCGAGGAGAGTGCCGTTGCCGTCGATGCTGAAGTGGATGGTCCGCTCGTTGTCGTAAACCACCTGCCCGTCTTTGTCGATGAGTTCGACAGTGATGTAGGCGAGGTCCACTCCGTCGGACTGGATGCTGGCGCGGTCCACGCGCATGCGCAGGGCGACGGGTTCGCCGACTGTCTTGAGCTCGAAGGCCTCACCCTCGGTGGTTCCATCGTAGCAGACGGCGCGCAGTGTGCCAGGTTTGTAGGGGGTGTAGAAACCTGCCCAGTAGGTGTCGGAGGTGGCCTTCTCGCCGAGGAGTTCGTCGTTCAGGTAGAGGCGGACGTAAGGCGAGCGGGAATAGACGTTGACGGTGAAGATATCATCGTCGGTGTAGCCGTCGTAGGTCCAGTATTGCTCCTCGAGCTGCCATCCCCAAGGGGAGATGCGCATGGAGGTGCCGGAGGGCACGGGCTCTTCCACGCCCATGGTGATGGGGGCGCGGTGCCAGACGACGTCGCGGTAGTAGGACTGCGGTTTCTTCTCGCCGATGAGGTCGATGTCACCACACCATCCGTTGAACCAGGGCCAGCCATAGCCGTTGTTGCCGTAGCCCTGGTTCGAGGGACCGGCGTTGCCGATGCCTGCTTCGCCGAGGTAGTCCATGGCGGTCCACACGAAGTCGCCCACGACGTAGGGCTGTTCCTCCACGAGGTCCCAGTTCTGGCTGGCCTGCTTGGGATAGGTCTCCGAACCGTACATCACGCGGTTGGGGTGGGTCGAGTGGTCTTCTGTGTACTTGCTGTAGAGGTAGTTGTAGCCGCCCACGTCGAGACTCTGGAAGGCCTTGTTGTCGTAGTCGGACCAGGAGTGGCTGTAGTTATCCCAGTCGCAGATGGCGGCGGTGATGGGACGGGTGTCGTCGAGGCGGAGAATGTCGTTGCGCAGTCGCTTGGCGGCTGCCATTCCAGCGGTTTCGATGCGCCCGGGGATTTCGTTGCCGAGACTCCACATGACAATGGAGGGATGGTTGCGGTCGCGGCGCACCATGGTCTGGATGTCGCGGTCGCTGAACTCGCTGAAGTAGTTGTGGTAGTCATCGGCGTTCTTAGCCTCGAGCCATTGGTCGAACGACTCGTCGATGACGAGCAGGCCGATGCTGTCGCAGGCATCGAGGAAATGGACTGAGGGAAGGTTGTGGCTGCACCGCACGGCGTTGAATCCCTGGTCTTTCAGCAGCTGCAGTTTGCGGTCCTCGGCGCGGTCGTAGGCGGCGGCGCCGAGCAGGCCGTTGTCGTGGTGGACGCATCCGCCCTGCATGAGCATGGACTGGTCGTTGAGCAGGAATCCGCTTTCGGCGCTGAACTCAATGGTGCGCAGGCCGAACTTCGTGGTGGTCTGGTCGGCCTCCTGGCTGCCCTTGCCCTTCACGCTCATGACGGCGCGGTAGAGGCGGGGCGATTCGGGCGACCAGCGGCTGGGGCTGGCGATGCTCAGGCTGAAGTTGACGGGGACGGTGGCATGGGCGGCCACGGCGAGTTCGGTCTCCTCCGTCGCCACGGCATTGCCGCTGGGGTCGTAGACCGTGACTTCCACCTGCGCCGTCTTGTCCTGCGCCGTTTCGTTGCGCACGCTGGTTTGTGCCTCCACCACGGCCTTGGCGTCGGAGAGAGAGGTGGTCTTCAGGAAGGTGTCCCACTCGTTGAGGTGCAGGCGGGGCGTCTTCATCAACCAGACGTGGCGGTAGATGCCGCTGCCAGTGTACCAGCGGCTGTTGTGCCCTTCGTTGGTCACGCGAACCGCGATGACGTTGGTCTTGCCAGGGGCGTTGCAGAACTTGGTGATGTCGAAGCGGAAGGTGGTGTAGCCGTAGTGGTTGAAATAGGTGCGGATGCCGTTAATCCACACTTCTGCTTGGTTGTAAACGCCTTCGAACATGAGCGAGATGCACTTGTCGGCATCGCCCTTGTCGAGCGTGAAAGCCTTTCTGTACCAACCAATTCCGCCGATGGTCCAACCAGTGTCGCGACCGCCGGGGCTTTGTTTCGAGAAAGGACCTACGTTGTCACCCGCGGCGGTGGCAGCGTCGGTCTCTACCGACCAGTCGTGAGGCAGGTCGAGCGTGCGCCATGCCGAGTCGTCTAAGTCGGGCGAGGAGGCGCCGGCGGTCTCGCCATACTGGAATTTCCATCCCTTGTCGATGCAGGTCTGGCGGTCGTCGGCCTGCGCGGCGGTGCCTGCCATGAGGGCGAGCACCAAGAGAATGAGGTGAAGGTTTTTTTTCATATTCTTAGTTTTTTTTCGGTTTTCTGAAAGTTATTTCGTCATCCATCCGCTGTAGGCACTCAGGCGGGAGTAGTCGGCGTCCTGCTTGAAGGTCTTGCCGTCGGTCTGCAACTGGTAGGCGCCGTCCACGCACTCCAGCTGGCGGAAGCTGCCCGTGAGGGAGTAGGTGCCGTCGAGGGCAGTGGTGGCGGGCGTCATTTTCTTGACGAGGACGTTGCGGAATACGAGCAGGTCATCGGTGTCGCTCTTGCCCTTCACTAGGTAGGTCTCGCCGGCGCTCAGGTTCTCGGTGCGCGCGGTGGCGGTGATGGTGGCGAGGCCGTCGGTGGACGTGATTTCGCTGATTTTCAGCACCTCGGCGAAGAATTCGGATGCTTGTGCCGCCGTGACGTCGAAGGGCAGGCACAGCGTGGTGTAGCTGGAGGTGGGGATGGTGCGCTTGAGATAGACGTTGGCGTAGGTGTCGCCTCGAATGACGTTCACGTCGTAATCCTCGCTCAGGCCGATTTCCTCAGGGGTTCCAGGGGCGATGCAGAGAACTTTCACCTGGGCGATGGACACCCAGTCGTTCACGTTGTCGCTGCCCGCGGTGATGCCGATGCGGAGCGGCACGCCCGCCTCGACGGTGCATTCCACGGTCAGGCTCTGCCACGTGGCCGACGTAATTTCCGCTTTGCTATCGCCGGCAAAGAAGTAGGTGCCGCTGCCATTCTGCCCCGCCTTCGACGAGTCGTTGTAGATGCGGGCCACGACGTAGGCGCTGATGCGGTAGGTGCCGGGCAGCAGGTTCGCGTCTTGCCAGATGAGGTCGGCACTGATGACGGGCGACCAGTACCACGATTCGATGCCGTAGCCGTCGTAGTCGCTGGAGGCGAACTCCGCCTTGTGGCAGTTGTAGTTGGACGCGGCGTCCTGCCCGTGGCGCGACCACCCGTAGTTTGCCGTGCACGAGGCGTTGCTCACGAGCGCCGTCAGGTCGTAGGGATTCTCCTCCGTCGCGTTCAGGTATTGCTCCAAATCCAGCGACTGCGCCTGTGCCATGGCCGAGGCCAAGAGAAGGGCAATGGTGAAAAGTCTGGTTCTCATAGAATGGGTGTTTTAGTTAGATTACGGGAGCAAAGATAGGGAAAAAGTCTGGACTCTCAAAAGCATAGGACTTCTTTTTCCTAAATTTTGTCATATAACCACGAAAAAAAACGACCGCAGTGAAAATAAAAAACGACCGCAGTCGTTTTTCAAAACGAGTGCAGTCGTTTCCGAAAACGAGTGCAGTCGTTTTTGCAACGCCGCCCCACTTTCCGAAAAACGATGCCCTTCGTTTTGGAAAAGGAAGCGCTTCGTTTTGGAAAACGATGCCCTTCGTTTCGGCCGCCCGCTTGAGATTTCAACCGTCAACCCTAAAATTGTCATAGAAGAACCCATGCTTTCACCAACCATCACCGCCCCCTACGACGCCCTGTGCGGTCCCGACCGCTGGAGCGTGAATCCGCAGCAGCATCCCGAATCCGTGAGGCCGCTCATCGGCATCACTGGCACTTTTGTTGAACTGAACTGCCGCCTGGCGCAGGCCTACTACCTCAGCGTGCTGCGCGCTGGCGGCATGCCCGTCGTGCTGCCGCCATTCCGCGTCAGCGATGCCAAGACGGCGGGCGAACTCGCCGAACTGCTTTCGCGCCTCGACGGCATCGTTTTCAGCGGCGGAGGCGACATCAGGCCCGCCCATTTGGGCGAGGAGGCGTTGCCGCAAGTGGGCTCGCCCTGCGATGAGCGCGACGAGCAGGAACTGCTGTTGGTGCGCCTTGCGGCCGACCGCCAAATCCCCATGCTCGGCATTTGCCGAGGCATTCAGGTGATGATGGCGGCGCTGGGCGGCTCGCTCCTGCAGGACATTTACGCGCAGCGCAGCGAACCCACGCTGCAGCACTCGCAGGACTTGCCGCGCGACGCCACGTCGCACGACGTAATCATCGACGAGGATTCGCTACTCTTCCAGATTTACGGCACGAAGACTTTGCCCGTCAACTCGTTCCACCACCAGGCCGTGCGCGAGGCGGCGCCGGGTTTCCGCGTCTCTGCGCGCGCCACCGACGGCGTCATCGAGGCCGTGGAAAGCACTGACCACAAGAGCATGCTCGGCGTGCAGTGGCACCCCGAATGCCTGCCCCACGGCCAGGGGCGCGACGTGTTCGACTGGCTCATCAGTGAGGCGAAGTCTTTCCGCCAGGCGAAGGCGGTCCACAGCCGCATCCTCTCGCTCGACAGCCACTGCGACACGCCGATGTTCTTCGGCCAAAACATTGATTTCCAGAGCCGTGACCGCCGCATCCTCGTTGACCTGCACAAGATGAACGAGGGGCATCTCGACGCTTCCATCATGGTGGCCTACCTGCCGCAGGGCGAGCGCACGCCAGCCGCGCTGCAGGCCGCTACGGCGCAGGCCGACAGCATCCTCACGCAGATTGAGCAGATGGTGGCGAAATCGCCTGAGGCTGTGGCGATTGCGCGTACGCCCGACGACCTCTACGCCAGCAAGGCGGCGGGGCGGAAAAGCATCATGATGGGCATTGAAAACGGCTACGCCATTGGCCGCGACATCAGCAACGTGGCGCGTTTCCGCCAGCGCGGCGTGGTCTATATGACCCTTTGCCACAACGGCGACAACGACATCTGCGACTCGGCGCGCGGCCAGCACGAGCACGGCGGCCTGAGCAGTTTCGGCCGCGAAGTGGTGCAGGAAATGAACCGCGTGGGCATGCTCGTGGACCTGAGCCACGGCGGCGAACAGTCGTTCTACGACGCGCTGGAGGTGAGCCAGGTGCCCATCGTTTGCAGCCATTCGTCGGCCCGCGCGCTGTGCGACCACCCGCGCAACCTGACCGACGACCAGCTGCGGGCATTGGCGCGCAAGGGCGGCGTGGCGCAAGTGACGCTCTACCACGGTTTCCTGCGCCCCGACCCCGAGCCGGCCAGCATACTCGACGCCATCGCCCACCTGAACCACATGGTGGAAGTGGCGGGCATTGAGCACGTGGGCATCGGCACCGATTTCGACGGCGATGGCGGCGTGAGCGGCTGTGCTGACGCCAGCGAACTCATCAACTTCACCCGCCAACTGCTCCGCAACCGCTACAGCGAGCCCGACATCCGCCTCATTTGGGGCGAAAACTTCCTCCGCGTCATGCGGCAGGCGCAGCGGTTTGGCCGGTAGGGACTATAGCGGCGATTTGGAACAAATGTTGCGGGTGTTTGAAACATTTTTGCCTGCGCCATTGCGCGATTTTGCCTATCTTTGCAGCAAAATAAACGAATTGGCATGAGGAAAAAGTTTTTCTTGAACAAAACGCGCGTGGCATTGGCCGTGCTGCTGGCGGCGGTTGGGCTGCACGCGCAGGGGCAAAGCCTTGAGGAGGTGGCCGACAGCGTGGCGAAGGACAGGATGTGGCTCGTGAGCCGGCTGCAGATGCACTGGGCAACGCACGCCACGCAGGTCTTCATTCGCGGCGAGGAGCAGGCGGGCGTGGGCGGCGATAGGGCGCCAGTGCCGACGGTGAAGTTCGACGGCACGCGCGGCACGGCGGCGCTCTTCAACCGCCCGGCGCTCAAGGACGTGCGCCCCTTCGACGACGACAGCCTCGGCCGCGTCCACTTCATCAGCCGCGCTACGGGCAAAACGGAACTGGCCGAACCTGCGAAGACGGGCCGGAACATCTCCAACGTCAATCTGCAAATCCTCCGCCTCGCGCTGCAGGCCGCGGAGCGCTACGCGTCGAGCGGTGACGAGCGCTACGGGCGCATGGCCGCCGACGTGGTGCAGACCTATCTCGCTGGCATTTTCTGGCGGAATGTGCCGCAGGACCTGAACCACGGCCACCAACAGACGCTCGTCGGCATGCAGACTTTCGAAGTCATCCACGAGGACTGCGGCATCGTCGCGGCGCAGGCCTTGCGCATCCTTCGCGAGCCCATGCAGCAGTGGGGCTTTGACGTCGAGACCTGCGACGCCGCGCTGAAGAAATGGGCTCGAACCATCGTGCAAAACGGCGTGCCGCACAACAACTGGAACCTCTTTCAGGCGGAGGCCATTGTGCAGATGGCCATGGCGCTCCTGCCCGATGACGCCTACTCCGACCACCAGGGGCGCGAGCATTTCCTCGGCCTTGCGCTTCACGGCCAAGGCACGCGCCAGTGGGGCCTGCGCCAACTCGCCGATTTTGGCTTCGGAAAGGAGAACATCTGGTGCGAAAGCCCAGGCTACGCAAGCGAAGTGGTGAAGCATTTCACCGCCATGGCTGACCGCCTCGACCGCGACTGCGGCATCAACCTCTTCGACACCATTCCCCAACTCATCCCTGCCGTGCGCACGCTGCCGCAATACCTCATGCCCAACCGCATGATTTGCGGTTTCGGCGACACGCATCCGGGTTGGCTCAACCGCGAGGCATTCCGCAACGTCAGGAACTACGCGCTGCGCCACGGGCTCGACAGCCTCGCGGCGGAAATGCAGTGGCTCTGCGACGCAACTGACCCGCAGGCACCGGACTCGCTTGCGCAAAGGGCTGTGGCGCGCTGCTTTCAGGCCGACAACGTGTCTTGGCTCATTCAGCGCACCGGCATGAACCCCGAGCGCGACCTCGCCTTCAGCCTCAACGCCTCGCTCGGCAACCACCAGCACGCCAACGGCATCAACCTCGAACTCTACGGCCGCGGCCTCGTGCTCGGTCCCGACGCGGGCATCGGCAAGACGCTCTACAGCGGCCAAGACTACGCCGAATACTACAGCCAAATGCCTGCCCACAACACGGTCGTCGTGGACGGCGTGAGCAGTTACCCCGCCATGATGAGCCAGCACGCCTTCACCGTCCTCCACAACGACACCGACTACGCCCAGGTGCACTTCATCGAACCCGAAACGCAAAGTGACCAGCAGCGCACGCTCGCCATGGTGAAGACCGCAACTGGCGGATACTATGTGGACATTTTCCGCAGCAAACGGCAGGACGGAAACGACCGCTTCCACGACTATTTCTACCACAACCTCGGACAAACGATGGGTCTTAAAGACGCTGAAGGTCAGCCGCTTGCACTGAAAGAGACTAACGAACTCGCTTTTGCCGGCGGCCATCTCTACGCCTATTCCTACATCTACGACCAGCACAAGACCAGCGGCCAGCAGCAGGTGCGCGCCGACTTCCAAATCACTGGCGGTCCCGCCATGCGCCTGTGGATGCAGGGCAGCGAAAACCGCGACATTTATCAAGCACTCTCGCCCCCCAACCTCGAGTATGAGCGCATGCCCAACCAACCTTACGACATCAAAAACCAGCCCGTGCTCACCTTCGTGGCACGCCAAAAAGGCGAGGCGTGGACCCATCCCTTCGTCTGCATCTTCGAACCGCTGCCCGCCGCTCATGGCGACCCCACCGACGCCCAGAGCGAAATTCTCCGCGTGGACTACTTCCAACCCAAAAGCGCCGACCCCACCGCCCTCGGCATACAACTCACCCTGCGCAGCGGCGAGGTTCACTACATTCTCTCCAGTGCCAGCCAGAGCAAGAAATCGTGGAAGGGAATGACCACCCGCGCCCCCTTCGCCGTCTTCAAGCGGCAAGGGAAATAGGCAAAAAATGGTGCGGAATTTCAAAAATAGGAGATAGGAGCGAAACTCCTAGTGAGCGCAGCGAACGATACTCCTAACTCCTATCTCCCTAAAAAAATTCAAAAATATTTCCGCGCGGATTAAACCTTTGAGTTTTAGGGGCGTCATAAAAGCAGTGAATAAAATGAATTGAAAACCCCTAAAACCTCAATCGAATGAAAAAGATGATTGCATTGCTGACTGTGGCACTGACCGTTTCGGCCACGATGTCGGCTCAACAGCAGGGCGAACGCCGCCAGATGCGTGGCGACCGCACGGAAATGATGGTGAAAAAGTATGGCCTGAACGACTCGCAAGCCGAGCAGCTGAAGGCGCTTAACCAGAAATATGAAGCCAAGTTCGGCCAGATGCGCGGCCAGCAGGGCGGTCCGCAGGGACAACCAGGACAGGCTGCTCCGCAGGGTGCACCCCAGGGTCAGCCGGGCATGATGCCTGGTCAGCACGGCCAGCAGCACGAGTGCGACGGCCAGTGCGAGCACAAGGACGGCAAGGCAGACTGCTGCAAGCAGGGCCAGATGAAGGACCCCTCGACCATGACGGCGAAGGAGAAGAAAAAGATGGAAAAGGCCCGCAAGAAGGCTGAGAAGAAGCGCCAGAAGGAAATGAAGAAGGCCGCTAAGCAGGGCAAGCAAGTGGACGGAAAGACTGGTGCCACGCCGCAGGCAGGACAGCGTCCGCAGGGCGGTCAGCAGGCAGGTCAGCGCCCCATGGGCGACCAGCGCCATGGCCGCGGTCCGCAGATGACCGAGGAGCAGCGCAAGCAGTTTGAGGCCGACCGCAAGGCTTACAACGAGGAACTGCAGAAGATTCTCACGCCTGAGCAGTACAAGAACTACCTGAAAGACCAGCAAGGTCGCCGCGGTCCCCGCAGTCCGCGCGGCATGGGCAACGGCCAGGGCGCTCCGCAGGGCATGCCCCAAGGCGCTCCCCAGCAACAATAATCAGAAAGGAAAAAGCATTTCTCAATAAGTGATAAGTAAGACGTTTTCATGGTGAAAACCGGCCTTCGGGCCACCGCGCTCCAGCCGTGAGGTTGGGGCGCTTTTTTGCGCTTTGGCGGTAGCGGAATGGCGGTTCAATAGGGCAGAAATGCTTGCTGGAACGGCAGGTAGTTGCCGGCGCCGTGGGCGTTGTGGTCGTCGATGATGGCGAAGATGATGTGATCGAACTGGTTGGCGAATTCGGGTTCCTGCAGCACTTCGCGGAAGATTTGCGCCACTTCGGCTGGCGGATTGTGGAAGGCGCCGCAACCTAAGGCGGACAGCACGAGGTGGGTGTTGCCCATCAGGTGCGCCACGCGGAACAGCACGCGCACTTTGTGGCGCATGAGTTCGCGCTGCTCATCGGTGAAATGGGTCGTGGTGTAGTGCAGGTGCTCTGCCGCCACGGCGATGAAATCCACTTGGAAGGGCTGTTCGATGAAGGGATATCCCTTGTCGCGGCCGTCGCGGAAGACGGTGACGTTGCCGCTGTAGATAGCGCCTTCGCGGTGGTGGAGCGGGTAGGTGTCGAAGCGGATGGGATTGAGCGACATCATGTAGTTGCTGCGGCGGAAGAGGTCCTCTTCTTGCGCCCGAGCGCCATGGTTCACGCCGCCGCCAGGATTGGCGAAGGAGGCCATGTTGAGCACGAGCGGCTGCACGTTTTCGGCGTCAATGATTTGCTTTGCGGCGTAGAGGCAGTCCATGTTCCAGACCTCGATGCGCGTGTTTCGCGTGCCAGGCGCCTGGATTTGCGGCGCGGGGTGCTCGGCGTCGAACACCTGCGTGGTGCCGAGCGGGGCGAGCCGGAGCGGATGCTTACCGTCCGTTCCAACGGGATAGAAGCCTTGGATGACGGCGTCGGTGGTGTAGCGATAGACGTTTTGCAGCGCCACGTGCGTGTTTTCGCTGTAGTCTTTGAAGAAGTGCTGCGGATTCCATGCCGTCGGCATGGGTTTGGGCTCATGATATGCCATGATTCTTAGGGATTTAAGTTAATAGTGGTGATGGAAAGCGGGGGAAGGGTGAGGGCGATTTCGCCGTTCTGGGCAGCGATTTCAGCCGAAATGTCGGCGACGTCCTCGGTGTGCGAAGTGCGCGTGGCGTGGCAACTGCTGAAACTGTGTGGCGAGCGCAGGGAAATGCGGTGCTTGGCGGGTTGCCGCTCGGTGTTGAGCGCCACGATGACGAGCGCGCCGCTGGGCGTCTGTGCTGCCAGCAGGCTGGGATGGTCGGTGGCGAGAATGGTGCTGCCAGGCGTGATGTAGTGGGAGAATTGGTAGCGCACGTAGTAGTTTTTCACGCGCTGAAACTGCTCGTGGTTCCAGTCGGAGCGCACGAGCGACCACTGGTCGCCGAATTCCTCCACGTACTGCCAATCGACCCACGCGTTGGGCTGCAGGATGCGGATGTCGTTGATGATGCGCTGCGCCATCATGAGATTGCCGTGGAGACCGCGCCCGCCGTCGCCGCTTTCGCTCATCCACAGGCGCTTTCCTGCCTGCTGCACGGCGCTGCGGAGCGCCTCGCGGTCGGCGTTATTGCCCTTGTAGGAGTGCGTGTTCCACTGCCCCACGGCCTGCAGCGCCTGACCGTCGCGGCTGTATGCCTGCAGGTCGATGAGCGACTGGCGGATGCTGGTTTCGTCGCTGGCGCTGATTTGTGTGGCGAGTCCCGACGCCTGCAGCATGGGGGCGAAGACGCGGAGGAAGCGGATTTGGCTTTTTGTGGAGAAATGGCAACCTTCCTGCGAGCCGTTGGCGAACCAATAGTCGGTTTCGGGCTCGTTGAAGGGGTCGATGGTGCGGAAAACGATGCCGTACTGGTCGCGGTAGTGGCGGCAAACGTCGATGAGATATTGCGCAAAAGCGCGGTAGTTCTTGCGCGGCAGGTTGTCGTCGGTGGCCACTTTCGCGCCGCCCACGCAGCCGCTTTTCGTCAGGAAATAGGGCGGTGAGTTACTGAACGCCTCGAGGATGACGTCGTTTTGGCGTAATTGGCAGAGCCAGAGCAGCACGCGGCGCTGCGCACTGTCGCGCTCCCAGAGGTAGGCGCCGCCCCGTTCGTCCTGAAAACCAGGGATTTCGGCGCGCAGTCCCTTGCCCTCGGGCAGGCCGAAGTGGTGGGGCGTGCAGTGGCGCCACTGCGGGTCGTCGCCTCCGCCGATGTTGTAGCGGAAAATGTTGTAGCCAAGATGCTGCGGCGATGCGAGCCAAGTGAGGAGCGTGTCGAGTTTGGCGGCGTCGGTCCACTGCCCACACTTGTGCGCCCACCAGCACAGGCTCACGCCCCATCCCTCGAAGGTTTGCTGGCGGCGCTCGGTGTCGATGGTGGACTGAAAGGCCTTGGTCTGCGCTGTGGCCGTTGCGGCGGAAAGGCAGAGCAGGAGCAGGATTGCGGCGCGCTTACTCCTGCTCTTGAGCCATGAGGTCGTCGAGCGACAATTCTTCATCATCGGTCTTTTCAAAGGCCTCGCCTTCCGTTTCCTGCTTGTTGATTTTCTTCTGCACGTCGTCGGCGTCGATTTTCTCCGCGGTCTTCGATTTGCGTTTCGACGATTTCGACACTTTGTTGGTGATGAACAGGCCCATAATCCAAGTGATGGCCAGGCGCACAACCTTGCGCAGGGCGCCGCGCTTGGTGGTGGGGATGCCGGTTTTCTGGGTGAAGACGCGGCCCACTTCCGACTTGATGATGCTTTCGAGCGAGCCGGTGGACGACGATGATGAGTTGCCGCTGGAACGCTTGCGCGTGCTGGTGGTTTTCTTTTTTGCCATATATTATAATAGGTGGTTAAATCATTTCGCCATTTCGGCCTCAAAGGCCTGGAACGCGCGCTCAATGGTGGGTGCCATGTCGTAGTATTTGTACTCTGCGAGGCGTCCGCCGAAGATGACGTTGGGCGTCTGGGCCGCCATCTGGCGATACTTCTCGTAGGTCTGCGTGTTGAGGTCGTCGTTCACGGGGTAGTAGGGTTCCATGCCGGGCTGCCACTCCGTGGAGAATTCGCGCGAAATGACGGTGCAGGGAATGGCGTCGATGGCGGGGCCGAAGTGCTCAAAGTGCTTGTGCTCAATGATTCGCGTGTAGGGCACCTGCGCCTCGGTGTAGTTCACCACGGCGTTGCCCTGGTAGTTGCTCACGGGCAGTTTCTCGGTCTCGAAACTGACGGTTCGCCACTGCAGGCGGCCGTGCTGGTAGTCGAAGAAGCGGTCGATTTCGCCCGTGAAGACCACGGTCTTGGCCAGCGCGGTGAGTTCGTCGCGGTGGGCGAAGAAATCGGTGTCGAGGCGCACCTCCGTGCCGTCGAGCAGTTTGTCGATGAGCAGGTTATATCCGCCGATGGGGATGCCCTGGAAACTGTCGTTGAAGTAGTTGTTGTCGAAGACGAAGCGCAGGGGCAGGCGCTTGATGATGAAGGCCGGCAGTTGGTTGCAGGGACGTCCCCACTGCTTCTCGGTGTAGCCCTTGATGAGTTTCTCGTAGATGTCGCTTCCCACGAGCAGCAGCGCCTGCTCCTCCAGGTTGCGCGGTTCGGTTGCGCCGTCGGCTTTCATCTTCTCCAGCGCCTCTTTTCGCTGCTCGTCAATCTTCTGCTTGGCCTCGTCGGGAGTGCGTACGCCCCACATCTGGTAGAACGTGTTCATGTTGAATGGCAGATTGTAGAGGCGGTCCTGATAGCGCGCCACGGGACTGTTGGTGTAGCGGTTGAACGGCACGAGGCCATTGACGAAGTCCCACACCTGCTGGTTGTTGGTGTGGAAAATGTGCGCGCCGTATTGGTGCACGTTGATGCCTTCCACGTTTTGGCAATGCACGTTGCCGCCCGTGTGGTTGCGTCGGTCAATGACGAGCGCGGTCTTGCCGTGCTGCTTTGCCAAGTAGGCGAACGTGGCGCCGAAGAGTCCGGCACCAACAATGAGGTAGTCGTAAGTGGGAGTCATATTTTTAAGTTTTTTAGTTTTTAAGTTTTTGAGAAGTTAAAGGAGTTAAGAAGTTATCAGCCGCTTAGAAGTTAAAGCCGATAGTTGGCGCGGTTCACTTTCTCGACGGTGTTGCTGCTATTGGCTTTAACTTCCAGTGAGCGCAGCGAACGATAACTTCTTTAACTTCTCTGACTTCTTAATTGTTTATCATCTCCTGTGCCTTTTCGAGGGCGGCGAGGGTGAAGAATCCTTGCTCCAGTTTCTCGCCGATTTCTGCGGCGTTGCGCTGCATTTCGGCGTATTGCTCGGGCGTTACGGCCTTCACGGCGTCGCTGATGTCGCGCAGGCTGTCCACGAGGATGCCGCACTTGTGCTCTTCCACGAAGGCGGCCATGGCCGCCTGGCGCCAAATGATGACGGGGAAGTGGCAGCGCAGGGCAAACGACGTCTTGTGGGGGTTGTTGATTTTCAGGTACTCGCCCCAGTCGCCGCTGCATTCGTCCATGCTGTCGCCGTCCCACACCAGCCCGTAGTGGGCCTGCACCTGCTTCACCAGTTCTTCGGGCGCGAAGCAGCCGTGGTAGTCGATGTTCTTCCAGTCCTTGGCAAAGTCCGCCGTCGCGCCCTTGCCGAAGAGGTTGAGGCGGCAGTCGGTGAGATAGCCGTCGAGGCCTTCCAGAAATTTGCTGCGCCACTTGCCGAATCCGCCGGCGAAGACCAGTTGATAGGGCGCGGCGTAGGGGCGCACCACGCGGTCGGGCACCGAACCGATGAGGTAGTCGAAGATGCCGAGCTGTACCGTCTGCGTGTTCAGGTCGTTGCGCTTCAGCCAAGCATCCATCTTGGCGTTGTGCACGATGAGCACGTGGCTGTGGTTGAGCATCGCCACCTCCTCGTGCGATTTCAGTTTGTGGCGGCGAAACGTGCCGAGGTCGTGGATGAGCGTGATGACCTTCGCCCCGCGCATGCGGGCAATGCGGCACGCCAGGCTGTAGAACTTCTTCAGCGGATATTGAATGAGCAGCACGTCGCCCTTCTTCAGGCGCCAGAGCATCTGCCACATGGCGCAGCACTTGCTGGCGAAGTGGAAGAGCGCGGTGTTCTTCTCCTTAAACAGTCCGATGGGCTGGTAGCCGGCCTTGAGCACGATTTGGTTGATGTCGTTCTTGGCCTTGTTCGAATGGATGTAGATGAAATAGTTCATGGTTCCAAGCGTTTTTCAGTCATCATGTTTCTTGCCGATTTTCTTGCCCAGCCGCACCACGGCGGTCTTCAGCCAAAGCGCGGGGAAGCGCAGCAGGTTATTCCGCCAGTTGCTTCCTGCCGTGAGCACTTGGTCGATGCCGAAGTCGCTGAGCGAGAATTCGTTCCACACGCACTTGTAGTGCACGCGGCTGGTGATGCGCAGGTCGTTTCTCACGTTGTGCGGATGCACCACCTCGAGCCAGAGCGGTTGCTTCTTGATGTCGAACAGGCGCTTCACGGTCTTCCTGGCCCGCGCATGGCGGAAACTGAAGACGGTGACCATCTCTGGCGCGCGCTTCTCGAGCAGCGAAAGGAAGTGGTTGTGGGGATAGTGCATGCGCAGCAGCAGCTTTTGCTTCACGAACAGCTGGTAGCCGTCCACGAGGGTGTAGAGCCCTTCCTCCGCCTGCTCCTTGGCGCTTTGCTGCAGCGTGGCGATGAAGTCGCGGTGAATGGCGTCGTCGTTGTCCAGGCTGGTGGTGAGCACATGCTCGGCCGCCGTGTGCTCAAAGACGTATTGGCGCACGAAGTTCTTGTGGTCCAGCATCTGCTCGTCGGTCAGGAAGAGCGGCTGCAGGCGCGGGCAGACGGTTTGGCACTGGCCGATGCGCTGGCGGAATTCCGCCTTCGTGTCGTCGGCAAAGAGCACCAGCCACGTGAATTGCTGGCACGACTGCTGCGCCACGGCGGGCAGGCAGTAGTGCTCAAACAGGTCGAACCGCTCGCGCATCCATTCGTCGGTGCGCGTGTCGGTGTGGTTCTTGTCCTGCTCCCACAGCTTGAGGTTGAACCGCGTGATGAGTATGTGGTCGAATGTCATGCTAAGATTGCTTTGCTTGATAGTCTTTGTAGGGGTGCTGCAGGTCGAGGTACTGATAGTGGCGCCGCGCCTGCGCTTCTGCCGAAGGATTGGGCTGGAATTCGCCGAAGCAGGCCTGCAGATAGGGCTCGGGCAGCGCCAGTCCGCACAGTTCGTGGCCTTCAAACTCCACGGGCCTTGCGGGCTCAAACCAACTTTTCGGCATGGGCTTGCGGATGTGCACGTCGCATTGCTCCGTCACCCAGTCGCTCTGCTCGTAGTCATACTTCATGAGTTGCTCGCGGATGAGCGCCTGCACCCTTTCGGGCGAATAGGATTTCCGCCAGAATTTCGGCCACCAATTGTCCTTTTTCAGTGTGTTTCCTGCCACCACATAGCGCAGGTGGATGCGCCGCCGCACCTGCCTGATGTGCCGCTTCTGCAGCCACGGGCGCTTGGGCAGCCCGTCGAGCGGCGTCACGTCCACGAACACGCCGCCCACGTAGTAGCGGTTGGGCTTGCCCACGAGCGTGGTACGCCGGTCCATCACCTTCATGAAGGGCAGCGGAAACGTGGGGTCGTGCTCTGGGCAGCGCACTTCCAACCACTCGGGCAGCCACTCCTGGCCGTGCGCCATGAGCTGCTCGTAGTCGGGCCGCGGCATGTGAATGTCGGTGTCGTCGTCCCACGGGAGGAACCCTTTGTAGTGCGCTGCGCCCATCATGGTGCCGTAGGCCAGGAAATAGCGCAGGCCATGCGCCTTGCACACTTTGTCGATTTCCAACAAAATGTTGAGCATGCACAGTTGCAAAGTCCGCAGGTCGTCAGGTGTTTCCATAAGATTACAAAAGGCAAAGGTAATCATTCTGCAGAAAAAAACGAAATATTCCGCCGTTTTTTTCGCCTGCAGCGCGTCGCGGCATCAATAATTTCAAGAAAATCAAGGAAACATCACCTTTATCATCCGTTGGGCAACCGTGTCCCAAGAATACTCCCGAATGTATTGCTCGCGCCGTTGCTGCACATTCTTCTGATAGGTGTCGTCGCTGAGAATGGCGTGCATCTTCTCCGCCAGCACTTCTGGGTTGTCGTCGTCTATCAGTGCGCCGGTCTTGCCGTCTTCAATGAAGTAGGGCATTTCCCAAGCGTTGCGGCCGATGCATGGCAGGCCGAAGGTCAGTGCCTCGGCAAACACAAGGCCGTATGCCTCAAAGTAACTGGGCATGCAGAACACATCGCAAAGGTTGTAGAGCTGGGCGATTTCGTTGAAAGGAACATCGCCCACGAAATGATAGCCGCCGACAGGGTCGCTGATGGGATTCTGGCAGGGGCCGGCCACATACAATTCCGCATGCGGCATGCGCTGGCGGAGAATCCGGAATGCGTCGTACACCACGCCGAGCCCCTTGCGCTCAAAGTCGCGCCCAACAAAGAGCAAGCGGCAATGCGCTTTCTTGCTTTCGTCAATCAGTTCGGTGTGCATATTGCTTCCGGCACCGACGTGGAAAACCCGCTCGGCAGGGATGCCTTCCTCTTCGACGAGCCGCTTTGCAAGCCAATTTCCCATGGTGAATATGCCCGAGCAGGTGTTCATGTATTCGCCCTGCATCTGCGCCCGTTTCGCAAGCGCCTTGGCCTCTATGTCGCCAAAGCCGCTGTATTTCTTGAACTGCTCATTCCTTTTGTTGAACTCCACGACGCTTGCCACATCCAAATCTATATATAAATAGGTGTGGCGCGAGGGCGTGTCCAGGAGGAATTCGCTGTATTGAAAGACAATGCTTTCCTCGTCTTTGCCAATTCGCCGCAGCCGTTTGCGGTTTTGGGCAATCACCTCCACCCCCATGTCCCTTTTGGGGTGGTAAAGTCCCACTCTGCGCAAAGCATTTTGGAGTTTGGACAGCAAAGGATTCTTGCCTACGATGGCAAAGTCGTTCAGTTCAACCCCATTGCGCCGGAGGGCCTCGTGCATGCTCCAATAGGTGCCAGACCATGCCTTTTCTGGCACGTCGCCCCAACTGGCCAAGTAGTTTAGTTTCATGCAGTTCATATTTACAGGTGATGGTTTAGCGCCCCAGGCATTTCTGCAGCACGAGCACGCTTTCGGGGCCCATGTTGAAGAGGAGGTCGACGGCGGAAAGGTTGGGCTGGAAACCGTGTTTCTGCGCAAAGACTTGGTAGTAGGGCACGGGCGTGAAAGCCGCGGCTGGCGCTCCTTCTGGCGCTTGGCCGAAGGTTTCGGTGAGGCGCAGGTCGATGTCGAGGTCCATGAGCCGCACGATGGTTTGCAGCAGTTGCAGGTTGAAGTCGAAGAGCAGGGCAGGGGTTTGCTCGTAGAGCGGGCGGAAATCGTCGGCGTAGAATTCGAAGTAGGGGCTGTTTTGGTAGGTGCTCACCAGCGCCTGCCAGTGCTGGTGCTGCCAGTTGCCGTGGCTGCTGATGCGCACTTGGCGGATATTGGCGCCGTTCGCCCCCTTCTCCACGGGCACGGTGAGCGCCAGCGGCCCGTTGGGTGAGTCGATGAGGCAGCGGTTGCGCAGCGTTTGCTTCTGAAACGTCTCGTGCTGCTCCAAAAGCACGCTCCCGCTCAGCAGCTCTGCAAGGTGCTGAACGGGAGGGAGATAGGCCAAGTACATGGTTTTTTCTTTATTCTTGAAAGGCGAAATGGGGTCAAGGAACCCACTCATTCGTCATTCCAAATTCGTCATTTAATTCCGCTCACCCACTTGAAGATGCGGCCCCAGCGCCAGTGCGACGTCTTCGGGTTTTGGTCGGGCGAAACGCTTATCCAGACGAACAGCGGCTTGCCCACGATGTGGTCTTCAGGCACGAAGCCCCAGTAGCGCGAGTCGAGCGAGTAGTGGCGGTTGTCGCCCATCATCCAGTAGTAGTCCATTTTGAACGTATATTCCGTGGCCTCCTCGCCGTTGATGAGGATTTTGCCGCCGCGAATGTCGAGGTCGTTCTTCTCGTAGGTGCGGATGGGGCGCTCGTAGATGGCGATGTTGTCAAGCGTGAGCGGGATGGTCTGCCCCTTCTTCGGAATGAGGATGGGGCCGTAGTTGTCGCGCGTCCAGCCATAGTCGTGGTCGAGCGGGTAGAGCGGGCCGAAATTGCCGTCGATGACCTCCTCAATGGTGTCCACGGCGTTGGTCATGGCCTCAAGCGCGGCCTTGGCTTTCTGCGTCAGCGGCATGCCCGCCACGGGGTTGGCCTGGTTGTCGCGGTCCTCGTCGCTGATGCCCAGTTCGGCGCACACCTCGTCGAAGGCGGTGCTGCTCAGGAAGTAGTCGCCCTTCATCTTCACGCGGTAGTTGAACTGCGACAGTTCGGGCTGTGCCTGCGGCTGTCCGTCGGTGTAGATGACTTTGTTGCGTATTTCCAGCGTCTGTCCGGGCAGGCCCACGCAGCGCTTCACGTAGTTCTCCTTGCGGTCGGTGGGGCGCACCACCACCTCGCCGTAGGTCTCCTCCTGCTGCTTGATGATGGCCTTGCCCTTCTGGTAGTAGTGCTGGAAGCGCTGCATCTGCTCCTCCGTCGAAAGGCCGTCGTAGAGTTCGCTCAGCGGCGGCAGTTCGCGGTCCTGCGGATTTTCGGAGAGGTAGCCCATCTCCAGCGCCAGGATGTAGAAATCGTTGTTGTAGCGCACGGTGGTGGTGTCGCCAGCGGGGTAGTTGAACACCACGATGTCGCCCAGTTCCACCTTCCCCAGGCCCTTCACGCGGCGGTAGTCCCACTGCGGCCACTCGATGTAGCTCTTGCAGTTGAAGATGGGCAGCGTGTGCTGCGTGAGCGGCATGGTGAGCGGCGTCTGCGGAATGCGCGGCCCGTAGCTCAGCTTCGACACCAGCAGGTAGTCGCCCGTGAGCAGCGTCTTCTCCAGCGAAGACGACGGGATGCGGTAGTTCTGGAAGAAGAAATTGTGGACGAAATAGACGGCGATGAGCGCGAAGACAATGGCGTCAATCCAGCTCATGATGGTGCGTCCCGGGTTCTCCAGCTCCTTCCACCAGCCCCAGTTGATGAACTTCGTGATGTAGGCGTCGAAAATGAACGGCACCACGATGAGTCCCCACCAGCTCTTCACCCAGTAGAGGAAAAGCAGGTAGAGTCCGCACACCACGGCAAACTTCACCCATTTCAGCCACGGCCGCGCCGGCTTATTGGCCTCGGCCTCCTTGTTTCTCTTCGTCCGAATCTTCGAATAGTCGGGTTTGCTTGAAAATATGCCCATGTTGAATGTTGGTTTATGCGTTTTTAGGAGTTAAAGAAGTTAAAGAAGTGAGCAGGCACTGCGTGTCTTAGAAGTTAAAGCCGATAGCCTGCTCGGCCATTTTCCTGCCATCCGCCTCGCTTTGCCGCTATCGGCTTTAACTTCTAGCGAGCTTGCGAGCGATAACTTCTTTAACTTCTCTGACTTCCTCCTTTATACCTTATAAAATTTAAAACTTAAACAAATCATCCGTCGTCAGCAGCCCAGTGTGCTGCGCCGTATATTCCGCTGCCAGCACGGCGCCGAGGGCAAAACCGCGGCGCGAATGGGCGCTGTGCGTAATGCTGATGCAGTCCGCCTCACTGTCGTAGGTAATGGTATGGATGCCAGGCACTTCGCCCTCGCGGATGCTGTCCACGCGCAGTTTGTCGGGCGCCACATCGGCCGAACCCTCCTGCGTGCCAGTTGCAGTGTTCGTGAGCAGGCCCTTTTCCCAGCCGCTCTTGCGGTCCAGTTCCTCAACCACCTGCTCTGCCAGCGTGATGGCCGTGCCGCTCGGCGCGTCGAGCTTGTGGATGTGGTGCGTCTCCGTCAGGCTCACGTCATACTGCGGAAAGCCGTTCATCAGGCGCGCCAAGTATTTGTTCACGGCGCTGAAGATGGCAACGCCCACGCTGAAATTCGAGGCCCAGAACAGCGTCTTGCCCCCTTCAGTGCAGGCCTTGCGAACGTCCTCGCCATGCTCCTTCAGCCAGCCCGTAGAGCCCGACACCACCTTCACGCCCTGCGCCCACGCCTTCAGGTAGTTGCCGTAGGCCACCTGCGGCGCCGTGAACTCAATGGCCACGTCCGCGCTGCGAAAAGCATCGCTGTCGAAGTCCTGCTGGTTGTCAATGTCAATAATCGAAACGATTTCGTGGCCGCGCGACACCGCGATTTCCTCAATCATGTGCCCCATCTTGCCATAACCGATAAGTGCAATTTTCATCTTTCCGAACCTTTGCTTTCTATTAATTTGGTGCAAAGATACGCTTTTTCCCGAACAAAACCGAACAAAACGCGCGCAAAATACTGCAAACTACCGCCATTTGCACATTAAACCTTCGCCAATCTGTTCCGTCTTATTCTTGTAGGCCGGCAAAACGACCGCACTCGTTTCAGAAAACGACCGCAGTGGTTTTGCAAAACGACCGCAGTCGTTTTTGAAAACGACCGCACTCGTTTTGAAAAAAGAAAATGGACGAAGCAGAAGTATCGGCTTTAACTTCTAGTGAGCGAAGCGAACGATGACTCCTTTGACTTCTTTCATTCCCAAATCCGACAGAAGAGCAAACATATAATTAAAGGAGAAAAAAATGAAGAAAATCATCCTCACCGCAACAGTTGTGCTTGGCATGGGCGTGGCCCTGCCCTGCAGCGCGCAAACCGATTTCCCGGCTTTGCCCGACAGTATCTCACCCACAGACATGCAGCGCATGCCGCCGCCTCCCGGAATGGACGGCGACTCCCTGCACCGGCGCCCGCCCATGAGGCCGGAGGAGGGCGACTCCTTGCGCCGGCGTCCTCGCGGCATGCGCCCAGGCGGACCGATGGGCGGCCCTGGCGGCGGCATGGGAATGCCTCCCGGTGGCGGCATGGGCCATCAGGCGCCCACCTTCTCCACCAGCAAGACGGGCCTCGCCGCAGAGGGCAACACCGCTGTGGCTGAGAAGAAAACCTACACTTCGGGCAATGCCGACGAGAACGCTGTGGCAGCGGGCAAGGACGGCACCATCAGCCTCGTGAACTGCACCGTGCAGAAGCTCGGCGCCGACAGCGACAATGGCGACGGAACGAGCTTCTATGGCACCAACGCCGCCATCCTGGCGCACGACGGCGGAACCATCAACATCAGCGGCGGAAGCATTGAAACTCAGGCTGTTGGAGCCAATGGCATCGTGGCCTACGGCGGAACGGTGAACGTGGCCGACATGGCCATTGAGTGCAAAAGCAACCTCTCGCGCGGCATCCACGCCACGGGCGGAGGCACCATCAATGCTTCGAACCTGAACGTCCGCACGCACGGCAACAATTCCTCCGTCATTGCCACCGACCGCGGCGGCGGAACTGTGAGCGTGAGCGGCGGAAAATATGAGTGCTCGGGCGGCGACGCGGCAGTTTGCTACTCCACTGGCACCATCAACGTCCAGGGCATCGAGGGCTATTCCCACAAGGGCGAAGTGGGTGTGATTGAGGGAGATAACGTCATCAACATCGAAAACTGCAAAATGACTTCGGGCGACAACCGCCGCGGCCTCATGATTCTGCAGAGCGGCAGTGGCGATGCCCTCGGAAACAATGGCCAAATCAACATCACGGGCGGCTCCGTGACCCTGCTCAGCAACGAGGCGCCGCTCATCGAAATAACCACCAGCACCAAGGGCACGCTCACCCTCAAGGACGTGGAACTGACCGTGCCGAGCGGCGAACTGATGCGCGTGGACTACAACACGCGCTGGAACACCACCAGCCCCATCGCCATTCTCAATCTCGACACCGAGAAAGGCTGGACCTACAACGGCGACGTGACCGTGGACCAGTATGGCACCAGCACCGTGAATGTGCGCCAGAACGTGGTGTGGAACGGCGCTTACGACACTGCCAAGACGGGAAAAATGACCACCGTGACCGTGTCGGGTACGTGGAATCTCACGGCCGACTCCAACGTGCAGAACGTGAATGTGCTTGAGGGTGGCGTCATTAACTACAATGGCCACAAACTCACCTACGACAACCTGACCAACAAAGGCACCATCAATAAGTAGCCTTCGCGGAGGCGAAAAACGCAAAAATCGCCCATTTCATCGGGAAAATTGCCCCATTTTAGGCTTTACGGGAGCAGACTCATGCGGTCTGCCCCCGTTTTTGCTGAAAAAAGCCAAAAAATCCCGATGAAATGGGCGATTTTTGAAATCTGCGGCAAAAAAATAGGGGTGAATATTGCGGAATTCGGCAAGAAAGAACTACCTTTGTGCTATGAAACCTTCGCGAACCCTTCATTCCGTCATGCTGGCCGGCACGGGCAGCGACGTGGGCAAAAGCGTTTTGGCAACGGCACTTTGCCGCATTTTCCGCCAAGACGGCTATGCCCCTGCGCCATTCAAAGCGCAGAACATGGCGCTCAATTCCTATTGCACGCCCGACGGACTGGAGATTGGCCGCGCCCAGGCGGTGCAGGCGGAGGCGGCGGGCATTCCCTGCAGCGCCGACATGAATCCGCTGCTGCTCAAACCCAATGGCGACCGAACCTCGCAGGTGGTGCTCAACGGCAAGCCGTTTGCCGACATGCAGGCCTACGATTACTTCAGAAATGACGCCAATCGCGACTTCCTGCGGCAGCAGGTGAGGCAGGCCTACGGGCGACTGGCGCAGCAGTTCAACCCCATCGTGATGGAGGGGGCGGGGAGCATCAGCGAACTCAACCTGCGCGACACCGACCTGGTGAACATGCCCATGGCGCGATGGGCCGGCGCCGACGTCATTCTGGTGGGCGACATCGACCGCGGAGGCGTCTTCGCCAGCCTCTATGGCAGCATCATGCTGCAAGAACCAGCGGACAGGAAACGCATCAAAGGCGTGATTGTCAACAAATTCCGCGGCGACATCCGCCTCTTCGAATCGGGCGTTCGGCAGCTGGAAGCGGTGTGCCAAGTGCCCGTTTTGGGCGTCGTGCCCTACTTCACCGACATCCAGATTGAGGCCGAAGACAGCGTTTGCCTCGCCCAGAAGTCCACGCATTGGCGCGAAAATGCCCTCAACGTGGCGGTGGCAGCGGCGCAGCACCTCAGCAATTTCACCGATTTCGACACGCTCAGCCGCCTGCCGCAGGTGCACGTTTACTTCACCGCTGAGCCCGAAGAACTCGCCCACGCCGACATCATCGTCCTGCCCGGCAGCAAAACGGTGGTGAGCGACCTTGCCGCCTTGCGCCAGAGCGGTGCGGCCGACGCCATCAGGCAGGCCAGCGAGCGCGGCGCCACGGTGCTGGGCATTTGCGGCGGCTATCAGATGATGGGCGAGGAAATCCTTGACCCAGAGCGCGTTGAAAGCGATGCGGCGCGGACCGAAGGCCTCGGTTTGCTGCCCGTTTCCACCACTTTGCGGCGCGAAAAACGCACCCGCCAAGTGCATTTTTCCCTGGAAAACGGCACGGGCGAGGGCTACGAAATACACCACGGCGAAACCCGCCTGCGCGGCGGCCGACCGCTTTGCACCCTGCACGACGGCAGCAGCGACGGTTGCGCGGTGAGCGACCGCTGCATGGGCACCTACATTCACGGCATTCTCGACAACGCTTGCGCCCTGCAAATGCTGCTCGGCCCCCGCGGAGTGGCCGTGCCAGACCCACTTCCCCTTGGCGGACGCGCCTTCAAGGAGGCGCAATACGACCGCTTGGCCGCGCTGGTGAGGGCGCATATCGACATGGAAAAACTCTACGAAATCCTCTCAGAATCATGATTTTCGGACACGGCGACGATGCTTTTCGCTTTCAGCAGGTGCGGGCAAATTTCAGTTCGAACATCTTTCCGCACCCCGATTTGCGCGGCCTGAAGCAATTCCTGGCGCGCCATCTCGACGCCATTGACCACTATCCCGAGCCCGAATGCACGGCGCTTGAGCGGCTGATTGCGGAGAAAGTGGGCGTTTTGCCCGAAAATATCGTCGTCACGGCAGGCGCTGTTGAGGCCATTTACCTCATTGCGCAAGCGTTTGGCGGACGACCGACCCACATTCTGCAGCGCCCCACGTTCAGCGAATATGCCGATGCCGCCGCGCTTTTCGGCAGCGACGAAACCGATGCGGCGAGCGCGGAATTGATTTGGCTGTGCAACCCCAACAACCCCACGGGCGAGGCGCTCAGCGGCGACCAACTGGCGGCGCTCATGGATGCCCATCCGCAGGCCAAGTGGGTGGTGGACCAGTCGTACGAGGACTACACGCTCGTGCCGCCAGTTGCGCCGTGCCAGGCCGTGGAGACGCGCTTCCTGCAAATCCACTCCATGACCAAGCGGTGCGCCGTGCCTGGGCTGCGCTTGGGGTGGGTGGCGGCGCATGCCGAAGATGCCCGCAAAATCCGCCAATGCCTGCGGCCGTGGAGCGTGAATGCCTTGGCCGCCGCGGCAGGCGAATTCCTCTGGCAGACAGACTTTTGCGCCCTGCGCGACGCCCATTCCTATCTGGCCGAGGCGCAGCGCCTGAACGAAATGCTGCGGCAGGTGGACGGCGTGGACGTGATGCCTACGCAAACCAACTTCATGCTTGCGCGGCTGCAGCGCGGAACCGCCGCCCAACTGAAAGAATTCCTGATGGAAAACCACCAATTCCTCATCCGCGACGCCTCCAATTTCCGCTCGCTCACGCCCCAGCACTTCCGCGTGGCGGCGCAGTTGCCCAGCGAAAACGACGAACTGGTGGCGGCCATCAAAACCTTTGTCAGTCATGCTTAAGACCATTGCCCTGCTCATCGGCTGGTTGCTCGACCTGCGCTTTGGCGACCCGCCGCGCCTGCCGCACCCCATCGTGCTGTTTGGCAAACTGATTTCCGCCGGCGAAAAGCGCCTGAACCGCGGCAACGGACGCTTTCTGAAAGGCGCTGCGCTCGCCGTTTCCCTCATCCTCGCCACCTACGCCGCCACGTGGCTGCTGCTCCACTTTGCCACGGCGAAAGGGCACAGCGCGCTGGCCGTTGCCATCAGCGCCATTCTCATCTTCTATTGCCTGGCCGGCACGACCCTCATTCGCGAGGTGCGGCAAGTGTTTGTGGCGCTCAATGAGTCGCTGGAGCGCGGCCGCGAGCAAGTGGGGCGCATCGTTGGGCGCAACACCGAGGCGCTTTCGGCGCAGGAAGTGCGCACCGCCGCCCTCGAGACGCTGGCGGAAAACCTGAGCGACGGGGTGGTGGCGCCGCTTTTTTGGCTGCTTCTGCTGGGCGTTCCGGGCATGATGGCCTACAAAATGGTGAACACGCTCGACTCCATGATTGGCTATCGCACAGACCGTTACCGCCAGTTCGGCTGCGTGGCGGCCCGCATCGACGACGTGGCCAACTGGATTCCCGCGCGGCTCACGGCGCTGCTCATGCTCGTTGTCGCGAAGAAAACCAGCCGCCTGCAGTTCGTCTGGCGCTACGGACGGCAGCACACCAGCCCCAACAGCGGCTATCCCGAGGCCGCACTCGCCGCCATCCTCGACTGCCAGTTCGGCGGCACGCACACTTATTTTGGCGAAGTCTTCCCCAAACCCTACATCGGCGACAATCCCCGCGAACTCACGTGGCAAGACATGGAGACCGCCGTGACCGTCAACCGCCGCACCGAACTGCTGATGGTCGCCCTCGTGGTCCTCTTCAGCGTCTTTTAGCGAAAGATTTTCCCCTACATATATATAATAAGGAGCAGAACCGAGTGCGATTCTGCTCCTTTTTTGCTGCCAAAAGCGAGCGATTTTTCCCGATGAAATGGGCGATTTTTGCAAAAATGCTTGCCTAAAAGACTTACTTCCTGCTGCTGATATTGATGGTCTGGGTGGCGAGGCCGTCGCTGCTCACGGAGAGCGTGATGTTGCCGCCTTCGCGGAGCGACTTCACGATGGCCTGGGCGCGGCCTTCGAAGAGGCGCGGGCTGTTGTTGCGGAAACTTTCCATGTCGGTGGGCGAGGCATTGCCGCAGGCGAGGAGCGTGCCGGCGCCGCCAAGCGAAATGTTCACTTTGCGGTCACTGTCGCTCACCACGCGGCCTGCAGCGTCCACCAGTTCGATGGTCACGTAGGCCAAATCGGTGCCGTCGGCCTGCAGGCTGGTGCGGTCGGCCACGAGCCGCAGCGCCACTGGCTTGCCCGCGGTTGTGAGGGTGAACTGCTCTCCGTTGGCCGTTTCGGCGCGCAGTGTGCCGGGCTTGTAGGGCACGTTGAACGTGGCGGTGAAGGTTTTGTTCGTTTCCGCCTGCCCCACGAACTGGTCGTTGAGGTAGAGGCGGACGATGGGCGAGCGCGAATAGACGTTGACGCGGAGCGAATCCTTCTCCGAAAGGTCATTGAACGTCCACGTTTGCGCTTCGAGCGGCCAGCCCCAGGGCGATATGCGCACGTCGCTGAGGGGTCGCGAAACGGCCATGGTGATGGGCTTTTGGCGCCACACCACGTCGCGGTAGTAACTCTGCGGCTTCTTCTGGCCGATGAGGTCGAGGTCGCCGCACCAGGCGTTGAACCAGGGCCACTGAATGCCGTTGTGGCCGTAGGTGTTGCCCTGCCCGGCGTTGCCGCAGCCCGCTTCGCCCACGTAGTCCCACGCGGTCCACACGAAATCGCCGATGATATAAGTGTTTTCCTCCACCATGTTCCAGTATTCCCCAAGGACCATCGGGAAACTTTCCGTGGCCATGATGGGCAGATTGGGCAGGTTTTTGTGCGTGTTTTCGTACTGGTGGCCGATGTAGTTCAGTCCGGCCACGTCGAGGCTGACGAACGCGTTTTGCATCTGATTGTCCCAGTCGCTGGGGTGGCTGTCCCACTCGCAGATGCCGGCGGTGATGGGCCGGTTGGTGTCGAGCTGGCGGATGGTTTCGCGCAGCATGGCGGCCGCCTCCTTTCCTTCAGGCGTGCAGCGTCCGGGGATTTCGTTTCCGATGCTCCACATGATGACGCTGGGGTGGTTGCGGTCGCGGCGCACCATCACCTGCATGTCCTTCTTGCCCTGCTGCTGGAAGAGGCGGTGATAGTCGTCGGGGTTCTTGGCCTCGAGCCACTGGTCGAACGCCTCGTCAATGACCAGCATGCCGATGCTGTCGCAGGCATCGAGGAAGTGGACGCTGGGAATGTTGTGCGAGCAGCGCACGGCGTTGAATCCGTTGTCCTTCATCAGTTGCAGCTTGCGGTCCTCAGCGCGGTTGAAGGCGGCGGCGCCGAGCAGCCCGTTGTCGTGGTGAATGCATCCGCCGCGCAGCAGCACCGGCTTGCCGTTGAGCAGCAGGCCGTGCTGGGCATCGGCGCTCACGATGCGGATGCCCACTTTGGTCGTCGTCACGTCCTCCTCGCCCGTCTTGGCGTTGCGGCAAGTGAGGCGCAGCGTGTAGATTTTGGGATTTTCGGGCGACCATGCCTCATATTGCGCGAGGCTGAAACTGAAGTTCACGGCCTGATAGGCGCCTCCGCCAATGGTGGCCTTCTGCGTGCCGCCGAGCAGTTTCTGCCCGTTGGGGTCGAGGAATTCGGCCGTCACGGTCGCCTTCTGGCCCTTTTTCGTGTCGTTCACCACGTTGGCCGAGCAGCGCACGGTGGCTTTGTCCGTGCCCATGTAGATGGTGTTGGCGAAGATGCCCCACTCGTCCAGGTGCACCGTCGGCATGGTTTGCAGCCACACGTGGCGGTAGATGCCGCTGCCGGCGTACCAGCGCGAGTTCTTGCCTTCGTTCTTCACGCGGACGGCCACAATGTTTTGCTCGCCGGCTGGCTTGCATGCCTCGGTGATGTCCAAGCGGAACGACGAGTAGCCGTAGTGGTTTTCGCCCACCTTCGTGCCATTGACCCACACCTCGGCGTCGTAGTAAACGCCTTCGAAGTAGAGCCACACCACGCCCTTCAGTTCCTCGGCGCTGAGCGCAAAGGCCTTGCGATACCAGCCTGTGCCGCCGTAGGTCCAGCCCGTGTCGCGGCCGCCTGGCGCTTTCCGCGTGAAGATATTTACGTTCTCGCCCTGCTTCGCCGCGGCTTCGGGCTCTATGCTCCAGTCGTGGGGCAAGTCGAGCGCTCGCCACTGGCTGTCGTCGAAGGCGGCCTGCTCAGCGCCCTGCGGGTCGCCCAGCATGAATTTCCATCCATTGTCAAAACATTGGCTGCGGTCCTTGGCCTGCATAGCGGCGCAAGCCATGAGCAGCACGGTGCACAAAAGGGTGCGTGTCAGAATTTTAACCATAATTATTGCGTTGTTTTAGGTGAAAAAAATGTTTTCCTCAATCATTTTGCTCGGCAGCGTCCGCCTTTTCCTTCGCCTTGGCCTCGTTCCAGAGCGCGTCCATCTCCTCGAGCGACATCTCCGTGAGCGGCTTGCCCTGGCGGATGGAGTGCTCCTCCACGTAGGTGAACCGTCGGATGAACTTGCGGTTGGTGCGCTCCAGCGCATTGTCTGGGTTGATGTGGTAGAGGCGGGCGGCGTTGATGAGCGAGAAGAGGACGTCGCCAAACTCGCTCGTGGCGCGCTCCTTGTCCATGTTGCCCACTTCCTGCTCAAACTCTCCGATTTCCTCCTTCACCTTCTGCCACACGTCCTCCCGCTTCTCCCAGTCGAAGCCCACGTTGCGGGCCTTGTCCTGAATGCGGTAGGCCTTGATGAGCGACGGCAGCGCGTCGGGCACGCCGCTGAGCACGCGCTTGTTGCCGCCCTTCTCCTTGAGCTTCATCTGCTCCCAAGTCTGCAGCACCTCGCCGGCACTGTTGGCCACGGCGTCGCCATAGACGTGCGGATGGCGGAAAATCAGCTTGTCCGCCTCCTTCTGGCACACGTCGGCCAGGTCGAACTCACCCGTCTCCTCGCCCAGGATGGAATAGAAAATGACATGCTCCAGCACATCGCCCAGCTCCTTGCACACGTTGGGCAAATCGCGCTTGCCCAGCGCGTCGCACAGTTCATACGTCTCCTCAATGGTGTTGGGGCGCAGGCTCTCGAAAGTCTGCTTCGCGTCCCACGGGCACTTCACCCTCAGTTCCTCCAGCACCTGCACCAACCGCTCGAAGGCGGCCAACTTTTCTTCCTTGCTATGCATAACGTTTTTAGTCTTAATCTGTTGCAAATTTAGCACCTTTTTGCCAAAAATGCGCTTTTCTCACCCTAAAAATTGCAAAAATGAGAAAAACGCCGTAATTTTGCACCGAATTAAATTAAGGGCCCATTTCTGAAAACGACTGCAGTCGTTTCGGAAAACGACCGCAGTGGTTTTGCAAAACGACCGCAGTCGTTTCCATTTCATGCAGGCACTAAACCAAAACCGACCGGAGCGGATTCATTTCCCGAACGAAGAAACTCCCACCCCCAACCGAAGAAAACCTAAAAACCGACAATAGAAAACCCCATTGCACATGAAGAAGATTTACATAACCCTGCTGCTGGCCACGGCAACCCTGCTGGCCACGGCAACCGTTCCGCCGCGCACTGCCGCCGGACGCGCTTCGCTCGCAAAGTTCCAGTTCAGCGAAGAAGAGGAAGAAGAGGCGTGGACCGTTGGGCCCAAGAAGGTGGGCCTGAAGAGCACAGCCTCGCTCACTTCCGAAGGCTCGCCCAAGGTGCCAGTCATCCTCGTCCAGTTTTCCGACCGCCACTTCATCAGCGGCTTGCAGGCCGGTGACTCCTGCATGACCCAGGCGCAGTGCGACACGGTGAACGCTTTCTTCGACAAATTCTGCAACGGCCTGGGCGACGGCGGCCACTACACGGACGCTGGAAGCGCTGGCGCCGTGGCCGAGTATTTCCGCGACCAGAGCAACGGGAAGTTCACGCCCGAGTTTGTGGTCATCGGCCCCGTGACCCTCGACAAGGACCATGCCTACTACGGCGACGACACGACGACGAAGAAGGACGCCAACGTCAAGGAATTCTACAGCGACGCCATCACCGCCGCCATGGAGCAGTTCAGCGACTGGGACCAGTTTGACAACGATGGCAACAACACCGTGGACATGGCGTTCTTCGTGTTTGCCGGCCCGGGTCAGAACGCGACGGGCAACAGCGACGAAATCTGGCCGAAGGAGACAAACTCCGGCGGCACCATCAACGGCACGAAATATGCCTGCTACGCTTGCTGCAACGAGACTTACAAGGGCGTGCCCGACGGCATCGGCGTCTTTGTGCACGAACTGAGCCACGCGCTTGGCCTGCCCGACCTCTACGACACCGCCAAGAGCGTGTGCTACGGCCTGGACTACTGGGACGTGATGGACAGCGGCTGCTACTGCGGCGACGGCTATGTGCCTTGCAACTACAGCGCCTACGAGCGCGACTTCATGGGCTGGCAGTCGCTCGTCACGCTCAATCCGGAGGAGCCGCAGCACCTCACGCTCAATCCCATTTCCTCCTACGGCGATGGCTACAAGATGGTGAATGCGGAGAATGAGAACGAATATTACATCATTGAGAACCGCCAGAACAAGGGCTGGGACACGTTCTTCGGACGCGGAAGCAGCAGCCGCAAGTATCACGGCCTGCTCGTGAGCCACGTGGACTATGTTCAGGCGAAATGGACTGCCAACGTGGTGAACACCAAGGCTTCGCACCAATACTACACCATCATCCCCGCCGACAGTTCGCTCTACTCCTTCAGCCAGGTGAACAGCAACGAGGAATATCAGGCGTGGCTCACCGACAACGCTGGCGACCTCTATCCCGGCACCACTGGCCTGGACTCGCTCACGGGCGCCAAGGCCTACGTCTATACCACCACGGGCGAAACGCCCAACCAGCTGAACCAGCCGCTCTACAACATCACGGAGAATGAGGACGGCACGCTGGAACTGGACTACATGGAGAAGACGGAATCGACCGCCATCTGGGCCGTGGCTGCCGACGAGGCAGTGCGCCGCCAAGGCGTATTCACCGTCAGCGGCGTGCGCGTGGCCAATGCCTCCGGCGATGAGCTCCAGAGCCTCAATCTGCCCGCCGGAATCTACATTTGGAACAACAAAAAGTACATCATTCGATAAAAAACGCCGAAAAATTTTGCAAAGTCCGTCTAAAGACTTAACTTTGCACTCGAAATCACAGCGAACAACCGCCACAACACATAAGAAAAGAGGCCGGGAAAGGATCGATTGGGATACTCATCAAATTAAAACTGAAAACCGAGAACGCTTCGCTTGTCAATGGCGGGCCACACCGCCCGAAAGGACGGTAACCGAAAGGTCGGTGGATTACAAAGGTAGGCGAGCACTCAAATCTTACAGACTCGGAGTTTCATCACATCTCCTCCCGGCCCTTTTTTATCTTGCTTAATAAAAACGGAAAGTTGCCGGAGTGGTCGATCGGGCCGCACTCGAAATGCGGTGACCGGGTAACTGGTCCGGGGGTTCGAATCCCTCACTTTCCGCCACAGAAGAAGGTTCAGTACAGACTAATCGCCCTGCACTGGGCCTTTTTTCGTAACTGCAAATACACCATTATTAATATATAAACAAACACCAAAATGAAAACCAAAATCCTCACACTCCTCCTGCTCCTGCTCGCCACGGCGGCGCAGGCCAAGCCCAAGAACAACGCCTACCTCATGGTCTATTTCACCGACGAAGACCACAGCCTCCACATGGCCGTGAGCCTCGACGGATACTCCTTCACCGCACTCAACGACAACTACGCCGTCATCTGCGGCGACTCCATCGCTGAGCAGCGCGGCATTCGCGACCCATACATCATGCGCGGCCCCGACGGCACCTACTACATCGCCCTCACCGACCTCCACGTCTTCGGCCAGAAAGCCGGCGTGCGCGACACCGAATGGGAGCGCGACGGCGCAAAATATGGCTGGGGAAACAACCGAAACCTCGTACTCATGAAGTCGAAAGACCTCATCCACTGGACCCACTCACTGCTGCGCGTGGACCAAGTGCCCGGCTTCGAAGACATCGGCTGCGCCTGGGCACCCGAAATGATTTGGGACGACGAGAAACAGGCCGTCATGATTTACTGGACCATGCGCTTCGGCAACGGCACCAACAAGGTCTATTACGCCTACATGAACCAGGACTTCACCGCCTTCACCACCGCCCCCGAGCTCATCTTTGAATACCCCGGCGGCAAAACCTACATCGACGCCGACATCACCAAGGGCAGCGACGGCCGCTACTACATGGCCTACGTGGCCCACGACGGCACGCCCGGCATCAAAATCGCCGACGCAGACCATCTCACCGGCCCCTACCACTACAACCCCGACTTCATCGACTTCGAAAAGCGCTCCTGCGAGGCGCCCAACGTCTGGAAGCGATACGGCACCGACACCTACGTCCTCATGTACGACTGCTACGGCATCGTGCCGCCCAACTTCGGATTCGTGGAAACCACCGACTTCAAGACCTTCAAAAACATCGGCCACTTCAACGAAGGCGTCATGAAATCCACCAACTTCGACAAACCAAAGCACGGCGCCGTCACCTACATCACCAAGAAACAGGCCAAGCGCCTGCTCAAATACTGGCAGCAGCACCCCGACCACACCGCCCCACGCATACAGGTGCTCAAGCGATAGCCGCACACACGTACACACCCAAATAGCCGCGCCGCAACCAAAAAAACCGCTCGCAAATTTGGCACAACCGCCAAAAATGCCTACCTTTGCAACCGCATTGAAGGCAAAACGCCTCGCCATGCAGCCCAGATGGCGGAATTGGTAGACGCGTTGGTCTCAAACACCAATGCCGCAAGGCGTGCCGGTTCGAGCCCGGCTCTGGGTACATCAAAGCGAATGCCATTCTTCTGTCCGTCAGGAGAATGGCATTTCTTGTTGGCCGCCACTACGTCAAGTTCCACCTGCCGTGGAAATAAAAGAAAAACCTACATTCCTTAACCAAATAAACACGTTAGCCTTATGAATCTTTTTGAATTTGCCATCAGCGCGGCGGGGGAGCGGGAGCGCAGCGGGCGGTTCTCCACGGCGCATCTCTACCGCGCCGCCATCCGCTCGCTCGCGCGGTGCATCGGCACGCGCCGCATCGCGTTCTCCGCCATCACGCCAGTGCTGCTCGCGCGCTACGAGCAGTGGCTCAGGGCGCGCGGATGCCGCCCGAACACTATTTCCACTTACATGCGCATGCTCCGCTCGCTGCTCAATCAGGCGGCGCGGCGGCGGCTGACCAAACCCCGCGCAGGACTGTTCCTCGGCGTCTTCACGGGCGTTGAGGCCAGCCATTCACGCGCCATCGACGCCCCGGCGCTGCGCAAAATCCTCTTCGCCCCCGTCACCGACGAGCGGCTCCTGCGGGCACAGCAAACGGCGCGCCTGCAATACCTCCTCTGCGGAATGCCCATGGCCGACTTGGCGCGGCTGTCGCCGCACAACCTGCGGGGCGACATCCTCGACTACCGCCGCCAAAAGACGGGCGTGCGCATCTGCTTCCGCATCGACGGGCCGACGGCGGCGCTGCTGCGCGAGTGGGGCGAAAGGAACGGGGCATCGCCGCAAGCCTTCGCCAGCCGCGCGTCGTGGCAGCGGCACCAGCACCGCCTGGCGCGCTACAACCAGCACCTGCGCCTGCTCGCGGCGGCGGTGGGGCTGCCGTCGGGGCTCCGCGTGTCGAGCTATTCGCTGCGGCACGGCTGGGCTCAGGTGTCGAAGCGGGCGGGGTTGCCCGTCGAGCAAATCAGCGAGCTGCTGGGCCACCGCAACATCGCGACGACGCAAATCTACCTCCGCCGCTTCAACGAGGACGAGCTGGCGCGCTCCATCCGCCGCAATCTGGCGTTCCTGGCGCAGGCCTGAGGGCACGAAAAAAGGCGTTACTGCCGGAGTAACGCCTTTTTCGTTTTGTGGGCGCAAAGTTACGGAAATTTATTTGTTACCGCAAACATTTTTGACTTTTTTCATATTTTTCGGCAAAAAAATATCTTTTTCTCGCCTTTTCGGGCATGGCAAAAGGGTACACGCCATGGTCGAAAAGGCGAGGAAACTTGCCTATTTTCCCCATTTGAACACAAAAATCCATGACGCCCACAGTTTTTTTTACGCCATGGGCGAAAAAACGACTGCGGTCGTTTTTCAAAACCACTGCGGTCGTTTTCAAAAACGACTGCAGTCGTTTTCAAAAAGCATGCCCTCCGTTTTCTCAACGCTCCCCGCGATTCCATTTCCCACGGGTACACCTTATTATATATATGCGCGCGTGGGACTCCCCCTCCCTCTTTGGGGAGGGGGTTGGGGGGAGAGGCTTCCCTAAGGCGTTACTCCGGCAGTAACACCCCTCGTGCATGGGGCGCGTTTTGGGAGGAGATGGTGCGGTTGATGCAGTCGGTACACCTTATATAATATATATAGTGCGAAATAATTGGATTCTGGAATGATGATGGCGGCGCATGGCGTGCTGCCCACCTAAACAAGGACAAAATATCTCAATAACTATTCTAAAAAAACATTCAGATGAAAAAAATCTTTACTCGAATGATGATGCTCGCACTCCTCATGTGCGCATCAATCAATGCATTCGCCGACGATTCTGGCGAATTTGACTTTGCCTTGACCGACGGTTGCAGCCGCGCGTCAAGCGAAAAGAACGTGTATCTTGGATACAAAATCTCTGAAAGCGCTTCTGACGAAGTTGAGGTCACTGGTTGCTATTGGTACGCAAAGCCTGTTTGGCACAGCAAAGGTTATTACAACGTGACTGGAGAGACATTCCAAAGCGTAACCAACTTTCCCGCTTACCTCACTTACCAGATTTACATTGACCTGCCCGCAACGGTTACATACAATGGCAAGACGTACAAAGTGACTTCGCTGGCCGAAAAGTGTTTTGCTGAAGTCCTCCAGATTAAGGAACTGAACTTTGAGGAAGCCACGAACCTGAAGACCATTGGCCGCAAGGCATGCTATGGTCTGAGCGGCGTGAGCGGCAACGCAAACCTGCAGTCTGGCCTCACCACCATCGGTTACCGCGCTTTCTACGGAAGCAATTACACGCACATCGACATTCCCGAAACCGTTACGTCGATTGGCAAAGAAGGTTTCGCCGACATGGACAAGATGCGCGACGTTACGCTGCGCTGGTACACCATTCCTACGGGTGTGAGCGATGATTTCATCAGTGATTGCGCCATGCTGGAGAAGGCCTCCAACAGCATTCTTGGCGGTCTGGGCTACATCTATGTTCCGCTGATTGCCCGCGACTGGTACTATGCTTACTTCAAGAAGTATTACGAAAGTTTCTGGAACTGGGCAGTGGCAGACCAGTCTGACCCTCGCGTACGTGCATTTGAGACAGCAAACCTGACCAACGCTGGCGCAACGCCCAACATCAACGGCGAAAACGGCAGCGGCTACTGGGCCACGCTCTCCACAGACCGCAAACTGGTGGTGCCCGAAGGCGTTACGGCCTACATCATCACCGACATTGACACTACGCTGTGCACTGATGGCAGCAACACCGAAGGCCAAGTGACGCTGACGCAGGCTGCCAAGGGCGGCGAGAAGCAGGGTTCTATCCTTGCTGGCGCTTATCTGCTCTACAGCGAAAGTGAAATCAGTGATGCTTACTTCCAGGAATACACCTCGCAGAACAGCGACTACAAGAAAACTATGGACTCGGACGTGCTGAAGACAAACATTCTCAATGCCAACATCACGCAGATTGAGAGCGACCGCGCGCGCATTGCCGAAGGCCTGACTTCGAAGAACATCGGCAACTATGGCGCAACGATGGCTGCACGCGGCACGGAGAAGTATGTTTACGTGAACGACACGACCTACACCACCGATGGCACCAAGTACAACGACAATGCCCGCTTCTATGTGCTGGCAAAATACAAAGGCCCCAACTACGCCCAAGACGGCATCAAGTACTTTGGTTTCTGCTACCAGAACAAGAAGTGGTGGGATGAGGAGTACAAGAGCGGCGAAGAGGGCAGCGCTGCCTACATTACCAACTGCCGCGCATTTCTTGCCGTTGACATTGAGTCGGCAGATGCTGTAAGCAATATCTCGGCGCTCAACTTCGTACTTGACAACAGCGAGGCCACGGGCATCACCGAGGTGAATGCTGAAACCAAGACCGTTGTGAAGGAAGGCATCTACGACCTGGCTGGCCGCCGCCTGCAGAGCATTCCGGAGAAGGGCATGTTCATCATGAACGGCAAGAAATACATGAAATAAGACATTAAAAACAATTTGCAATATGAAAAAGATTTATGAAGCTCCTGAGCTGGAGATATCTGAGCTGAGCGTGAACACGATGATGGAGGGAACCTCTGATTACCGCCCCATTCAGGACGACGACGACGACCAGTCTTCCTACAGCAAGGAGCGCGGCGACAGCTACGGCGACAGCTGGAAGAACTAAGCATGCGTCTGCACCGCGTGTGCGGTTGGCAGAAGAAATTTTTAATCAATGTTTTTAGAAATGTTTTACTAGTTCGCACAAGTATTTAACATTTTGAAGCAGGTCTGGGCCGCGAGGCTCGGACCTGTTTTTTTGCGCCGCTGCAGGGCGGGAGCGAAAGAAAATGGCTTGGATTGTGTGCAGTTCGGTCTTTTTTTGCTAACTTTGCGGCGGAATCAAACACATTAATAATAATATGTATAGGACACACAACTGCGGAGAGCTCCGCATGAGCAATGTAGGCGAGCAGGTTACGCTCGCTGGCTGGGTGCAGCGCACGCGCAAGATGGGCGGCATGACGTTTGTCGACCTTCGCGACCGCTATGGCATCACTCAGTTGGTTTTCAACGAGGAAACGGACGCCGCGCTTTGCGGCGAGGCCAACAAGCTGGGCCGCGAGTACGTGGTGCAGGTGGTTGGCACGGTGAACGAGCGCTTCAGCAAGAACAAGAACTTGCCGACGGGCGACGTGGAAATCATCGTGAGCACGCTGAAGGTGCTGAACGCCAGCCAGACGCCGCCCTTCACCATTGAGGACGAGAGCGACGGCGGCGACGACCTGCGCATGAAGTACCGCTACCTGGACCTGCGCCGCGGACCAGTGCGCCGCAACCTGGAGCTGCGCCACCGCATGTGCATGGAGGTGCGCAACTATCTGAGCAACTTGGGCTTCCTGGAGATTGAGACGCCGATGCTCATCGGCAGCACGCCGGAGGGCGCACGCGACTTCGTGGTGCCTTCGCGCATGAACCCTGGGCAGTTCTACGCCCTGCCGCAGAGCCCGCAGACGCTGAAGCAGCTGCTGATGGTGGCGGGCATGGACCGCTATTTCCAGATTGTGAAGTGCTTCCGCGACGAGGACCTTCGCGCTGACCGCCAGCCGGAGTTCACGCAGATTGACTGCGAAATGTCGTTCGTGGAGCAGGAGGACATCATCCAGACGTTTGAGGGCATGGCCGTGCACCTGTTCAAGACGCTGCGCGGGGTTGACCTTCCGACGCCGTTCCTCCGCCTGCCGTGGGCAGAGGCCATGCGCCGCTTCGGCAGCGACAAGCCCGACATGCGCTTCGGCATGGAGTTTGTGGAACTGATGGACGTGCTGAAGGGCACGGGCGAGTTTGCCGTGTTCAACGGCGCGGCCTACATCGGCGGCATCTGCGCTGAGGGCTGCGCAAGCTACACGCGCAAGCAGCTGGACCAGCTGACGGACTTCGTGAAGCGCCCGCAGATTGGCGCCAAGGGCCTGGTCTATGCCCGCGTGATGGACGACGGCACGGTGAAATCGAGCGTGGACAAGTTCTATTCGCCCGAAGTGCTGGCACAGCTGAAGGAGAAGATGGGCGCCAAGGCCGGCGACTTGATTCTCATCATCAGCGGCGACGACGTGCAGAAAGCGCGCAAGCAACTGTGCGAGCTGCGCCTGGAGATGGGCGAGCGCCTCGGCCTGCGCGACAAGAATAAGTTTGCCCTGCTGTGGGTGACCGAGTTCCCCATGTTTGAGTGGAGCGAGGAGGAAGGCCGCCTCATGGCCATGCACCACCCGTTCACCCACCCCATGGACGAGGACATTCCGCTGCTCGACAGCGACCCCGCGGCCGTTCGCGCCGATGCCTACGACATGGTGTGCAACGGCATAGAAGTGGGCGGCGGCAGCATCCGCATCCACGACCCGCAGCTGCAGGAGAAGATGTTCGAGATTCTGGGCTTCACGCCGGAGCGCGCCCAGGAGCAGTTCGGCTTCCTGATGAACGCGTTCAAGTATGGCGCGCCCCCTCACGGCGGCCTGGCCTACGGTCTGGACCGCTGGGTGAGCATCTTCGCTGGCCTCGACAGCATCCGCGACTGCATCGCCTTCCCGAAGAACAACAGCGGCCGCGACGTCATGCTCGACGCCCCCGCCGCCATCGACCAGAAGCAACTGGACGAGCTCTATCTGAAGGTGGACGTGCCCGACGGAAAATAAAAGCCTCTCCCCACCCCCACCCCAAAAAAGGAAGGGTGACGGGACAAACAAATAATAATTTAAGCCGATAGTCTTGCACAATGGCAAGGCTATCGGCTTTTTTTGAGGGAGATTTGGAAATCGTTGAGACGTTTTATTCAAACAAATCGTCGAGCGTCACTTCGTTGGAAACGATGCTTTTGTGCGAGGAAT
>Ga0065709_1029279_pt1 | contig 40357 bp, 36 predicted proteins | sample Hoacrofraction14_2_FD_59096 | JGI IMG/M metagenome (GOLD analysis project Ga0065709, IMG submission 59096) | Hoatzin crop microbial communities from Cojedes, Venezuela, sample from fiber fraction 14 v1 | ecosystem: Host-associated > Birds > Digestive system > Esophagus > Crop | place: Venezuela...
AAGATGATGAAGGGCGGACCACGCGGACCCAGAAACGGAAATACAAATGAGCAATAAGATAAAAAGGTTAGTTTTTATGTTGTAAAAGTTATTTTGATTTGTTATCTTGAAGAGGTATGCTGTGATAGCATGCCTCTTTTTTGTGAAATATTTTGGCACTTAACGAAAAAAGTGTTATCTTTGTAGCCGATTTTATTGCATTTTGTGTAACATAACGAAAAATATAACTATGAATAAGATATTTACAATTATTCTGACAGCGTCGTTTGCCCTCGGCGTCATGTCCTGTCAGGAGAAGAAAAATAATGATACGATTATCACTCAGAAGCCCGTGGTACAGCAGAAGAAGGGCACACAGTCGATGCAATCGTATGAGAACACGTCGGAGAAGGAATGGATTAACGGGAAGTATAAGATCGTCACTTCGCGCAAGCCCGACAACACACTTCCTCTGGCGCAGGACGGGCAGGGACAGAAATACTATGATAATGTCATTTCCGTCACTGTCAGCCGTGCCGACGGCAGCGTGTTCTTCGACAGAAAATTCACAAAAGACGATTTTCGTCAGTTCCTTACTGATGACTTTTCGAAAAACGGTGCTCTGCTTGGCATTGTCTTTGACAAGATCGACGGCAACAACCTTGTATTCGGCGCCAGTGTCGGCAACCCGGATATCATGAGCGACGAATATCTCCCCCTTGTTCTTACCGTATCCAACTTCGGACAGGTAAGTATCAAGAAGGATACTACTCTTGATACCTCTTCGGAAGGAGTCGACTATGACGATACGGAGTCGGCCGCAGCCAACGATTTATAATGTTCCGGCCGACAGGAGCAGGTCGTTCCAGTGATCTCTGAAGTCAGGCATCGACGGGAATATCAGGTTTGCCCCTTCTGCCGACAGATCGGAGTCGGGCAGGGGCCCTGTGTTTACTGCCACGGTGAAGATCTGTGCCGCCACGGCAGCTCTTACCCCCAACGGAGCATTCTCCACAACGATAGCCTCCCACGGCTTCAGTCCTCCGCATTTCTCCAGTCCCATCAGATACGGGTCGGGCTGGGGCTTGCCTCGCTTCACGTCGAACGAACAGACGATTCTCTCCTTGTAAATCAGTTCAGGAAACTGTGTCTCAAGATGATCCAGCAGTGAATGCTGTCCGCTTCCGGTGACGACACAGATAAGCATTCCGGAGTCCTTGATCTTGTGCATCAGCTCTTCTACGCCCGGCATTTTCGGTGCCGCAGGGCACTTACTGTATTCATCGCATTTTACGGCATACATCTCCTGCGATTCCTCATCAGAGATAATACGTCCCCACTGTTTTCCGGCTACTATCTTGATGGTCTCCACGCCGCGCATCCCCTCGAAACGATAGGCATCCTCGCGCGACATCTTCACCCCGAACTGCGACATAGAGTTAACCCATGCTGTGGCATGATTGGGCATGGAGTCGTAGATCACGCCGTCCATGTCGAAGAGTACGGCTTTGGGTCGAAACCGCCCAAAGCCGTACTTCTTAAGATATTGTTGTATTGCTTGTTCGTACATTTTATTTTTCGTTAGCCAGACGAGCTTTGATAGCTTTGCTGTCTTCTTCGTATCCCGGTTTGTCGAGCAGTGCGAACATATTTTTCTTATATGCCTCGACACCCGGCTGGTTGAATGCGTTGACACCGAGAATCTGTCCGCTGATACCGCATCCGATCTCAAAGAAGTATATCATCTGTCCGATGTAATACTCATTGAGGCAGGGTACAGAAAGACGGATATTGGGCACGCCTCCGTCGACATGAGCCAGGCGGGTACCGAGCTCGGCCATCTTGTTCACCTCGTCCACTCGCTTGCCGGCGAGGAAGTTCAGTCCGTCGAGATTCTCCTCATCCTCTGGGAAGAGCAGCTTCTTGTTGGGTTCCTCAACGCTGATCACGGTCTCGAAGATAGTACGTTCGCCCTGCTGTATCCACTGTCCCATGGAGTGCAGGTCGGTAGTGAAGTCGCACGATGCGGGGAAGATGCCTTTCAGTTCCTTGCCCTCGCTCTCTCCGTAGAGCTGTTTCCACCATTCGGAGATGTAGTGGAGCTTAGGCTGGAAGTTCACCATGATCTCGATTTTCTTTCCGTCAGCATACAGAGCGTTGCGCACGGCAGCATATTGAGCTGCGGGATTCTCTGCGAACGGAGTGTTGATACCGCACTGCTTTTCCATCTCCGCTGCACCGGCAACGAGCTGCTTGATATCGAATCCTGCGCAGGCGATGGGGAGCAGTCCCACCGGTGTGAGCACAGAGAAACGACCGCCCACATTGTCGGGGATCACGAAACTCTTGTATCCTTCCTTGTCGGCACATGTGCGTGCGGCACCCTTCTTGGCGTCGGTGACAGCAACGATAACCTTCTTGGCCATCTCCTTGCCCATCTGAGCCTCGCACTGTTTTTTCAGCAGACGGAAGGTGAGAGCCGTCTCTGTGGTGGTGCCGGATTTTGAAATATTGATAACCCCGAACTTCTTGTCTTTGAGATATTCGGTCAGTTCTGCAAGATAATCTTCGCCAATATTGTTGCCGGCGAACATGATAACGGGGTTCTTCTTATCCTGGATGAGCCATGCGAAGGCATTCCCCAAGGCCTCGATAACGGCGCGCGCACCGAGATAAGAACCTCCGATACCGGCCACTACTACCACTTCGCAGTTTTCGCGGAGCAGGTCGGCGGTAGCTTGCACTTCGTCGAGGAAAGCAGGTGTGATACTTGATGGCAGATGAAGCCATCCGAGGAAGTCGTTGCCGGGGCAAGTGCCGTCTTCAAGACTCTTGAGGGCGGCAGCCACCTTCGGCTCGTACGACTCTACAGTGCCCTGTTTCAGGAACTGGGCAGCTTTAGTGATGTCTAAGCTGATATTCTTCATGTTTTTAATATATGGTTTATAAGTTTTCTATCTGAAAGAGTCGGTGAGCAGTTTTATCTCCACCTGTGGCGATATCCTCTCGTAGAGGATGTTGTATACGGCGTCGAGGATCGGCATGTTGACATGATAGTGGCGGTTGATCTCCTTCATGCATTTCGTTCCGAAGAACCCTTCCGCTATCATCTCCATTTCTATCTGTGCGCTTTTCACGCTGTAACCCTTGCCGATCATAGTACCGAACACTCTGTTGCGGGAGAAGTTGGAATATCCCGTCACCAGAAGGTCGCCGAGATATACCGAGTCGTCGACATTCCTCTCCGCCGGATTCACAGTTTTGAGAAATCTGTTCATCTCCTGTATGGCATTAGCCATAAGAACCGACTGGAAGTTGTCACCGTATTTCAATCCGCTGCATATACCTGCAGCGATGGCATATACGTTTTTGAGCACCGACGAGTATTCGATGCCCAGCACATCGCTGCTGGTTTTGGTCTTGATATAGTCACTGGTGAGCACGTCGCAGAAGGCCTGCGCCTTATCCTGGTCGTTGCATCCGACAGTAAGGTATGACAGTCGTTCCAGTGCCACCTCCTCGGCATGCGACGGACCGCCGATACAGGCCAGCGAATCGTAGGAAATGTCGTATACCTGATGAAAGTATTCCGAGCATACGAGGTTTTCATCGGGCACGATACCTTTGATTGCCGTGACGATGAATTTGTCCTTGATCCTGACCTTGAGTTTCTTGAGATGGTTTTTCAGATACGGCGACGGAGTGACGAAGACCAGCGTGTCGTATTCCGATGCTATCTTGTTGATATCGCTCGAGAAGTTAATTTCGCTGATGTCGAAATGCACTCCGACTAGATAAGCAGGATTATGTCCGAGTCGTTTGAAGTCCTCGATACGGTCGTCGCGCCGCATATACCATCCGATGTGATGGGTGTGCCCCACCACGATCTTGGCGATAGCCGTGGCCCAACTGCCTCCGCCAATAATCGCTATCTTACCACAGTTGAAACTCATTCTTCTGCCGTTTCAGTATCTTCGCCGTCTTCTTTCTTGGTGAGTTTGCGCTCAGGCTTCATCTGCGGGAAGAGCAATACTTCCTGAATAGTTGTCTTGCCGGTCATGAGCATCACGAGTCTGTCGATGCCGATACCGATGCCGGATGTCGGAGGCATACCATACTGCAGAGCTCTGAGGAAGTCCTGGTCGATAATCATCGCTTCGTCGTCGCCCTTGTCGAGCAGTTCCATCTGTGCCTTGAAGCGTTCCTCCTGGTCTATCGGGTCGTTGAGCTCGGAGTAGGCATTGGCCAGCTCCTTGCCGTTGACCATCAGTTCGAAGCGCTCGGTAAGGCCCGGTTTGCTGCGGTGCATCTTCGTCAGCGGCGACATCTCCACGGGATAGTCGATGATGAATGTCGGCTGGATGAAAGTGCCTTCGCAGAACTCGCCGAAAATCTCGTCGATGAGTTTGCCCTTGCCCATAGTCTCGTCGACCTCGAGATGCAGTTCCTTGCATATCTGTCTGATTTCGTCCTCGCTCTTTCCGTCGAGGTCGTAGCCTGTCTTTTCCTTGATGGCGTCGAGGATAGGCAGACGACGGTAAGGAGCTTTGAAACTTACCAGTTGTCCGTCGATCATCTGCTCCGGTTTGCCGTTGACAGCGATGCATATCGTTTCGAGAAGTTTCTCCGTGAACGACATCATCCAATTGTAGTCCTTATACTGCACGTAGAGTTCCAGACAAGTGAATTCCGGATTGTGGTAACGGTCCATGCCCTCGTTTCTGAAGTTCTTTCCTATCTCGTAAACACCCTCGAAACCTCCGACGATGAGTCGCTTCAGATAGAGCTCGGTGGCGATTCTCATATACATCTCGATATCGAGAGCGTTGAAGTGGGTGATAAATGGTCGGGCGCTGGCTCCGCCGGGGATTGCCTGCAGGGTAGGAGTCTCCACCTCGGTATATCCCGCATTGTCGAAGAATTCGCGCATTGTCTTGATGATCTTGGCTCTTTTGAGGAATGTGTCCTTGACGCCGTCGTTCACCACCAGGTCGACATAGCGCTGGCGGTAACGGAGCTCGGGGTCGTCAAACTTATCGTATGCCACCCCGTCTTTGTATTTCACGATCGGCAATACCTTGAGGCTCTTGCTCAGCAGCGTGAGTTCTTTGGCATGTACCGAGATTTCGCCAGTCTGGGTTCGGAACACGTACCCCTTGATGCCGATGAAGTCACCGATATCGAGGAGTCTTTTGAACACCTTATTATATAAATCTTTGTCTTCGCCCGGACAGATGTCGTCGCGTGTGATATAAATCTGTATGCGGCCCTTGCTGTCCTGCAGTTCCGCAAAACTAGCCTTACCCATCACTCGGCGGCTCATCAGTCGTCCTGCGATACATACTTCTCTTGCCGGCTCCTCGCCATCCTTGAATTCCGCCTTGATATCAGTGGAGAAGGCATTGGTGGGATACTCTGCTGCGGGGTAGGGATCGATGCCCATATTGCGCAGCTCTTGCAGACTCTGTCGTCTGATAATCTCTTGTTCGCTTAATTCTTGTACACTCATATTTTGAATAAATGCATTTATTTTGGGTGCAAAATTAATAAATATTTCTCAAACGAGCGACGTTTTTTCATTTTTTATCATATATGTAGTTTGTTAAACTTTTCCCATGGCGTTATTCTTTCATGTCTAATCGATGTTAAAGAATTAAAATATATATTATTTTTGAGCAGTTATTTCTGATATTTTATTATTTTTGTGGTGTGAAAACCAAATAGGAACATATTTATGGAGCCGTTAAGCAATAAAACCAAAGTAGTCGGTGTGGATATAAGTGTAGCCCGCACGACCTTTGCTATTGTCGATATCAGAGGTCGGGTGCTCGCATCATCGACGATACCTACCGATGGTTATCCCAAGGTTGACCATTTCGTCAGGGCTTTGAGTGAAGCTATAATAGAATTATGTGAGAACAATGGCGGCATAGAGCAAATCCGGTCTGTAGGTATCAGTTGTCCGAGCGGCAATTCCGTCACCGGCAGCATGCACAACTCGCCGAATATGCCGTGGAAAGGCGTGGTTCCCCTGGCAGCTCTCTTGCGCGACCATCTCGGAATGGCTGTGGCTTTGGCCAATGATAGCGAGGTGATAGCTCTTGGAGAGATGGCATTCGGCAGCGCCCACGGACTGCAGACCTTTGCCGTGGTGCAGGTTGGTAGCGGTGTTGGTGCCGCGTTCTTTATGAACCGCAAGATCTTCACCGGCGCTGAAGGATTCGCCGGTGAATTGGGTCATGTGTGCGTCGTTCCCAACGGGCGCCAGTGCGGTTGCGGTCTCCGCGGATGTCTTGAGGAGTATGTCGCCGGAAAGGGCGTGGTTCATACCGCGCAGGAGCTGCTCGAAGAAAGCAATGAGCCATCACTGCTCAGGGATTGCGAAAAACTGAGTTCGAGGTTTATCGCTGAGTGTTGCGACAAGGGTGACAAGTTAGCTATCGAAGTATTCCGTCGTACCGGTGAATGTCTCGGATTAGGGCTTGCCAATCTGGCTACTCTTGTCGATCCCGAAGCCATAGTGCTCGTGGGCGGAGTGATTAATGCCGGAGACTGGATCCTCAAACCCACGGCTGAGAGTTTCCGCAGTCATGTATTCGGTAATATCCGTGATAAGGTGAAACTGATGAGGTCATCGCTTCCTGATGACGAGCGCAACCTGCTCGGAGCGAGTGCCTTGGCTTGGCATGTAAAAGAATATTCGCTGTTTAAATAGCAGGTACTATAAAAAAACGAAACATTGGATATAGAACATATTATTACTGATTACGTCCATCGCACGGATGGACTGTCAAACACCCTCGGGATGGAGTTCCTCTCTACGCCCGAGGATGATACTTGTATGGCTCGGATGAAAGTCGACGAGCGCAACCGTCAGCCATGGGGCTTCCTCAGTGGCGGCGCTTCTCTGGCTCTTGCCGAAAACGTAGCCGGCGTGGGGTCGATGGCTCTCTGTCCCGGTAAGATGGCGATGGGCATCAACGTGTCGGGGCAGCATGTCAAGGCTGTCGCCGAAGGAGATACCGTCACCGCCACAGCGTTTCTCAAACATAAGGGATCGACGCTGCACGTATGGCAGGTGGAGATAAGAAATTCGGCCGGCGATCTGATATCCACTGTAAGTGTCACTAATTTCATTGTCAGTCCGCAGCGCTGATGAGCAATCTTGTAATATATAGACTCCCTCATCAGTCGTCGTGCTTTATGATTAGGCAGACCGGACGGCCTCAACTGCTGCAGTCAGTGTCGCAGTTGAACGACTGTCGCGGTTTTGTAATCGCCCCGTTTGATACCAGCGGCACCGTTCCTATCGCCATGATTCAGGGTGATGATATCCGCGAGATACCCTTAACCGACGAGCAGGCGATATATTCTCACGCCGGGTATGATGCTCCTGATGAAGAGAGGAAAGAAATCCCGGCAATACTTCCTCAGGACAAGGAATCACAGCGTTGGAAATACTTTATCGATTTCGCCAACTTCCACTCGCAGATCAGTGACGGCGTTTTCGACAAACTAGTTCTTTCACGTCAGACGGAAGAGCGACTCTCCGGCGATATCACCGGTTGCAGCGCCGTAACACTTTTTCTGAGAGCTTGTGAGAGATATCCACGCATGTTCATATCTCTGATCGATGTCGAGGGCGTCGGGATGTGGATTACCGCTACACCGGAGATCCTTCTTGAGGGATCGGACGGCAGATATCGTACCATCTCGTTGGCCGGAACGATGAAACTTGAGGGCGAACAGCTCTCTTTCGACACTCCTGATGCGACAGGCGGAAATGATCTCATACGATGGACGGACAAGAACATCCAGGAGCAGCGGTTCGTCTCGACGTATATCACCGAATGTCTGGAACAGTATTCCGATAATGTCACTGAGAAAGGGCCATATACGGCCCGTGCCGGACAACTGGTACACCTGCGCAGCGATTTCGACTTCAGCATTCGTGACACCTCGAAATTAGGAAATATCCTTAACTCGTTATATCCCACGCCAGCCGTATGCGGACTGCCCAAAGATCGGTCGAAACGGTTTATCATCGAAAATGAGCCATTGCCCCGAGGTTACTACAGCGGTTTTATGGGTATGCTTGATCCTCATGGGACCACCTCACTGTATGTGTCGCTTCGTTGCTCAAGAATCAACGGCCGGGTCATCGCTCTTTATGCCGGCGGAGGAATACTTCCCGACAGCCGTGGCGAAGAGGAGTGGATGGAGACGGAAATGAAAATGGATACAATAAGAAACCTTTTCGATGTACAGCAATAAAGAACATATAAACATGCTCACCTCCCTGCTCGTCAGTGCCGGTGTTCACGACGTCGTGGTATGTCCCGGAAGCCGTAATGCTCCTCTCGTGCATAACTTCAACGAATGCAGCGAGATGAGGTGCTATCCCGTCACCGACGAACGGTCAGCCGCGTTCTTCGCCCTCGGCATACGGCAGGCGACAGGGAGAAAGGTTGCTGTATGCGTCACGTCGGGCACTGCTCTTCTCAATCTCGCCCCTGGAGTAGCCGAGGCCACTTACCAGCATCACGGGTTGATCGTCATCTCTGCCGACCGTCCCGCAGCATGGATCGGACATAACGACGGACAGACGATGCCGCAGCCGGGGTCTCTGGGCTGTTTCGTCGCCAAGAGCGTTTCCCTGCCTGAAATCCATGACGACACCGACCGGTGGCACTGCCGATGCCTTGTAGATGAGGCTCTGTTGGCCAATGAGAGAGTCAACTCGCCGTCGGTGCATATCAATGTGCCGATAAGTGAACCTCTCTTCGAATTCTCCGTTCCTTCGCTCCCCGATGTACGGCATGTCAAATTAGTGAAAAGAAAGCCCGACGTGAAGGCTTTTACTGATGTCCTTGACCGTCTCGTTAATGCAAAACGGCCTATGATTGTGGTCGGTCAATTGCCTTATTACGATGATGCTGTAAGAGAGATGTTCATGAATCTACGTAATGAAATACACGTCATTACTGAATGTCTTTCCGGCCCTTCGGTTTATTCCTGCGACTGGGCGATTAACAAGATGGAAAAAGAAGAATTGTATCAGCCCACCTGCCTGCTTTACTGCGGAGGCAATCTGGTAAGCAAACGGCTGAAGCAGTTTTTGCGCAACAATCCTTCTTGCGAAACATGGGAACTCAGCGCTGACGGCGAGATGCATGATACCTTTCAGTCGCTCGGCTGTATTATTGAGGGTAGCTTAGAGGAATTTGCTGAGGCGGTGATTGATTTCCGTAGGTCGCACAAGACGGCTCGAGATGAAAACGAGAAAGAGAGGATTGAGTTTTTGACTCGATGGAATATGATCTGCGAGGCATCTGCCGACGCAATTACTGATTACATTCCCGAATACTCTCAGATGCTGGCTGTCAGAGAGTTTGAACTATCCGTAGAAGACATGGAATACCCGTCTTACGCTGTTCACTATGCCAACAGTTTCGCTGTAAGGCTCGGGAATCTTTACGCCTCGCGTTATAGCTTCTGTAACAGAGGTATCAATGGAATCGAGGGATCTGTATCCACTGCTGCCGGATATGCTGTAGCATCGGGCATTCTGACATTCTGCATCACCGGCGATCTGAGTTTCTTCTATGACAGTAATGCTCTGTGGAACACCTTCCCCGAGATACCCTTGCGCATCCTGCTGCTTAACAATGGAGGAGGGGCGATCTTCCATTCCCTTAAAGGACTGGGCGAAAGCGATGCTGCCGATATGGTGGAAGGCCGTCATTCTACATCGGCAAGAGGACTCTGTGAGGCTCATGACGCCGGATATATCGCGGCTCATGACGAGCAGGAACTCCGCAAGGGAATGGTAACATTCCTTAACAGTGACACCCGGCGCCCTCTGGTATTCGAGGTGTTCACTGATGCTGAGACAGACAACTGCGTATATGATAAATTCTTACATGGAGAAGTATAATGAATTTATAAACTGTAAAATACTGTAAGTATGGTAACAAGACAATGGAAAACGATAAGGGAATTCAGAGAAATTCTCTTTGAGGAATACAACGGTATAGCGAAGATCACAATCAACCGTCCCCGCTACCGTAACGCTTTCACACCGCTTACGACACTCGAGCTGAGTCAGGCCTTCTCACTCTGTCGTGAGATGCCGGAGATTGGTGTGGTGATACTCACCGGTGCCGGTGACAAAGCGTTTTGTTCCGGCGGTGATATGCACGTGAAAGGCCGTGGTGGATATATCGACGAGGAAGGGGTCCCCAGACTCAGCGTCCTCGATGTGCAGATGCAGATCCGCCGGCTGCCCAAACCCGTCATAGCGATGGTCAACGGTTATGCCATCGGTGGCGGTCATGTGCTGCATCTCGTGTGCGACCTTACGATATGCAGCGACAATGCCATCTTCGGACAGACAGGGCCGAAGGTTGGCTCGTTCGATGCCGGTTTCGGAGCTTCCTATCTGGCGAGAATCGTAGGTCAGAAGAAGGCTCGTGAGATATGGTTCCTCTGCCGCCAGTATTCAGCCGAAGAGGCGGAGAGAATGGGACTCGTAAACAAGGTCGTGCCTTTCGATCGTCTTGAGGACGAATGTGTGGAGTGGGCCGAGACTATGATGGAACGGTCGCCGCTGGCTCTGCGCATGATAAAGGCGGGACTGAACGCTGAACTCGACGGACAGGCCGGAATACAGGAACTGGCTGGCGACGCTACTATGTTGTATTACTTTCTCGACGAAGCACAGGAGGGTGGAAAGGCCTTCCTGGAAAAGAGAAAGCCAGATTTTAAAAAATATCCGAAATTACCCTAATAATCAAATTTTATGAAAGTCAAGACATTTAAACGTACATTTAATTTTATTGAGCCGGCGGTAACATCCCGCAGGGTGTACACACAAAGAAACAGTTGGATGGTGGAAATCACCGATGAGAATAATCCTCAGCGTCATGGAATGGGGGAGTGTGCTCCTCTGCCGAGGCTTAGTTGCGACGACATTCCCGACTATGAGAATGTATTAGAATGGGCGAGGATTACCATCGAAGAGTCTCTCAATTCAGGGCATGATCTCGATTATGTCATGACACATTTTTCAGACCTGCTACGTCCTTTCCCGTCAATCCGGTTCGGTTTTGAGACCGCACTGATCGATTTCTTCTCCGATGGCACAGGCATCCTTTTCGATACTCCTTTCTCACGTGGAGAGGAAGGCATTCCCGTCAACGGACTGGTATGGATGGGCTGTCACAGGAAGATGTCGGCACGATTGGAGGAAAAACTGTCGACAGGTTTTCATTGCATAAAGATAAAGGTCGGAGCTATCGATTTTGATAAAGAAATGGATCTGCTCCGTCGTATCCGCGAGCGCTTCTCAGCCGACGAGGTGACAATAAGGTTGGACGCCAACGGCAATTTCAAGACCAGAAATGTTTTGAAAAAACTGGAAAAGCTGGCTAAATATGACATCCATTCTATCGAACAGCCGATACGTCAGTATCAGTGGAAGAAGATGGCGAGGATATGCAAATCGTCTCCTATCCCTATAGCACTCGACGAGGAATTGACAGGTGTGAATCTGCCATGGAAGAAGGATGAACTCCTTGATGAAATCTGCCCGCAGTACCTCGTTCTGAAACCTTCGCTCCACGGAGGCTTCATCGGTTGCAATGAGTGGATAGAGAAGGCCAAGGCCAGAGGTATAGGAACATGGATCACCAGCTCGCTGGAAAGCAATGTCGGACTGAATGCCATCGCGCAGTTTGCAGCCCATGTTTATGGTCCTGATATTAAATTCCATCAGGGACTGGGTACCGGCCAGCTTTTTTCAGATAATATCGAGATGCCCTTGGAATTGCGGGGTGAATATATGTGGAGGAAATAGCGGCCTAATGACACTTGGCGGTTTCCTTTTCGAATGGTACGGACCCTGTGATACTGTCAGGGTCCATACCAGTGGTTCTACTGGTCTGCCGAAGGAGATGCTAGCTGAGAAGAGCCGAATGCTAGCCAGTGCCCGTACCACTTGTGATTTCCTTGGTCTTACCGATGCTGACACCGCATTGCTTTGCCTGCCTCTTGATTATATCGCCGGAAAAATGATGGTGGTGAGAAGTATAGAGCGAGGGATGACGCTTATTGCGGTAGAACCGTCCGGACGGCCGATAGCTTCACTTCTTGATCTTGAACGGCGATATGGGAAGAACTTCGACGTCGGTTTTGCGGCAATGGTACCGATGCAGGTATACAATACTCTCGAGTCGGAGGAGGAGACGCGACGACTCCGCAGCATCCGGCATCTTATAATCGGCGGAGGACCTGTCGACACGGCTCTTGCCCGGCGGCTGGAAGAATTCCCCAATGCCGTATGGAGTACCTATGCCATGACCGAGACTCTCTCGAATATCGGAATGAGGAGACTGAACGGGCCCGATCGGTCGGAATGGTATACATTGTTTGATAAGGTATCGGCACGTCTTGATTCCGACAAATGCCTTGTAATCGATGCTCCTGAAGTGTGCCCTGATACCCTCGTCACTAATGATATCGCCGAAATAAGGAAATCTGCCGATGGCTCCTCCTTTCAGGTGAGAATCCTCGGCCGCAAGGATAATGTGATATGCAGCGGAGGGATAAAGATTCATATCGAAGAGGTGGAAGCCAGACTGCATGAACGGATGTCTATTCCTTTCATCATCACTAAGAAGAAAGATCGGAAATTCGGAGAAATCGTCGTGCTCTTGTATGAAGCGGGTGACGAGGAAAAGATCAGGCAGACCTGCATCGCAAGTCTGCCCAGATATCAAGTGCCTAAGATTTTCATGAAAGTGAAGGAATTGCCGTATACGGGGAATTCCAAACCCGACAGACGTGCCGCCATGATGATGGCCGAGAACTGCTGATCGTTTCTTTATCCTTCTCTGATGAAGTCCAGTGCCTCGAAGATTTCTTCTTTTGTGGCGGTCTGGTTGATGATGATATCTCCGATGCCTCCGAGCAGGGTGAAGTTGATCATGCCGTTGGAGTTCTTCTTGTCATGTTTCATCAGTTCGAACAGAGTGTTGTAGTCATCGCAAGAGAAGTCGAAGCGACCATAGTTTTCCTTGATGAATTCTACTGTCTGATGCATTTTGTCGGTCGGAAAACCTGTTTTCTTTGCTGACAGATATAATTCGCCCATAATACCATATGCTACTGCATATCCGTGCATCAGCGGTTTGTAGCCTTTGCCTTTTGTTGCGCCGCTTTCATATCTCTCCAGAGCAAACGACTCCAAAGCGTGCCCTATAGTATGACCAAGGTTGAGGGCCTTTCTTATTCCTTTCTCCAGAGGATCTTCTTCTACTATCCGTTCTTTTACTTTCACGCTTTCCGCCACCATACTCTTCAGTACCTGGAAGTCTGGCTTGGCGAGGTCGAAATTCATCAGTTGCGCCCAAGTCTTTTCATCGCTGATAAGTCCGTGCTTTATCATCTCGGCATAGCCGGATCTGATGTTTTCGCTGTCGAGAGTATTGAGGAAGTCGGTATCGAGAATTACGAATCGCGAGTCGTTGAATACTCCGATCTCGTTTTTCAGACCGTTAAAATTGATTCCTGTCTTTCCGCCCACGCTGGCATCGACCATGGCGAGCAGGGTGGTGGGGATGTTGATGAAGTTGATGCCCCGTTTGAAAGTAGACGCGGCAAAGCCTCCGAGATCGGTGACCATACCGCCTCCGAGATTTATCATCAGTGAATGTCTGTTGGCTCCGTTGTCTGACAATTTTTTCCATACCGAGCACAGCGACTCGGTGTTCTTAGCCTCGTCGGTGGGGGGAATCGTTATCACGACAGCATTCTTCAGAACTCTGAATGTCTGTATTTTAGGCAGGCATTTGTCGCGGGTCGTCTCGTCGGTAAGGATAAAAATTCCGTCGCGTTCCATCTGCGATATTGCCATCGCCAGTTCCTGTTCCAGATGCTCTGCTGTAATTACTCTTTGGCTCTCTCGTTTCATACTCTCAAATTTTTTGTCCTTTGCAAAAGTACATAAAAAAGTTGTTTTTCCGAAACAAGTGGCGTTATTTTATAGCTATTTTAACATTGTTGACATCAAAATTGCGCACACCGATATACGAGTGTGCAATTTTTTTGATACGTCGATGTCATTGCAAGCCTCTGCAGACTTATCGAAAAATGAAATCATATAGGTCGGCAAGCGATTTCCCTTTCTCGTCGGAATAGAATCTCAGGAAGAGGGCATGCTTTCCTTTGAGGTCTTTTAGTCCTTTTATGTCGGCTTTGTAATCCCCTTCGGTGGTGTCTTTGTCGGTGAGCGATATCTGTCCCAGCACTTTTCCTCCTTTGCTCTCCCACGGGCTGTCTGTCATCACCACGATGCGGCCTTTCACTCCGTGGGGTTTCATTGTAATCATAAACTCAGCCTTGTCGCGTCCGTTGAAATGATTGAAATTGAAGTATTTGTATCCCACTATCGATCCGTCTGTATTGTTGATTACCGGCGAATGATGATTGTTGAGACTGTAGCTGGCGTCGAGTCCGTTGTCACCCGGATATGTGGCAGCGACATACGAACCGCTGTATTCATAGTTCGGATATTTGCTTTCGATTCTCTCCGGTCCGGTGTAATAACAAGCGATGCCGGCCTGATGTCTAGCCAGAGGATTGAGTCCTTCGGTAGAGAATCCCTCGGAGGTATATTCTCCCTCGCTGATCACCACCTTGTCGCCCTCGAGGTGCACGTCGACAGGAGCCACCATGGCCTGTCTGGAGAATACGTTAGTGCCAGTCTGGCGATGATAGAACACCCACCACCGGCCGTTGATCTCACATATCGACCCGTGGGTGTTTCCTCCGATCGTAGCCGTCTCGATGGCCTTGCCACTTTCATCCGTACCCCTTCCTCTGGCGTCGATGATAGTTCCTCCGTAGGTATACGGTCCGAGGGGATTGTTGCTGTAGGCGTAGGCCAGGGTATAATTGGAAACCGGCAGTCCGAACTCTCCGTCTTCGGTATATCTGCTGTAGATGAATACATATTTGCCCATCACCTTTCTTATCGATGAAGCCTCGAAGAATCTGAATATGCCGGGCTGCTTGCTGCCGGTCACGAGGTCTTCCACCACCTCGGTGCCCGGTTTTACGCTGTACATTGTCGTGGGATCGAGTTCTGCTGCATACGAGCGTATGAATCCCCAGTATCCGTATACTCTTCCGTCATCGTCGACAAAGATGGCAGGATCAAAACCGAAACAGCCCTTTGTCGTTGTGTCGCTGTTCCAGTTGCACACTTTGAACGGTCCGTCGGGTCTGTCAGCCCTCGCCACCATGGTTTTCCTGCCTTCGGCCTGGTTGTTGGGGCATAGGTAGTATACTTTCTTTCCGTTTTCTATTCTCTCCGTGACATCCGGTGCGAAGAGCACATCCGCGTGACCGTCATTATGGAGAGCCTTACCGTCGGGGCCGTATTGCGATTTGAAAATCACTCCGTCGTATCTCCATGCGGAAAGATCTTCCACTGGAGCCGACCAAACCACCTGGTCTTCGCCGCAGTAGTCGGTTCGGATGATATCGTGCGAACCGTATACATATACCCTCTGCTTTCCGGGATTGTCGGGATCTTCGAAAACGTAGGGCTCTCCGTCGGGGATGTGTTCCCACAACGGCATATAAGGATTCTGGCCGCTTACTGTGACGACTGCAGATAGCGCCATGGCGATGAGTAATGATGTCTTTTTCATTTTGTCGCTGATTGAAGTGATTTACACTGCAAAGGTAATGGTTTTCATCTTATATTCTTCATCTTTTCTAAAAAAAAGCTAAAAAAATATCAGAGTTTAAACCTTGAAGTCAATAAAGCGTCAAAATTACAGTTATTATTCAGATATAAGGACACTGTAATTATTCAAACCAAGTATTATTGATGAAACGACTTTACTCGCTCATGCTGTTCCTGCTCTGCGGCACATTGTTAAGTATAGCCCAAAACAGAGCCGTGAAAGGAACTATCATCGACTCCGACACCAAGGAGCCAATCATGCAGACCACATTGCAGCTGCTCAAGACCGACAGCACGTTTGTTGCCGGCGCCGTATCCACCGAAGATGGCGAATTCAACATCAAGGCGCCTGCTGCAGGGAAGTATATCCTCAGAATCACCAATGTGGGATATCCTACCCTGCATAAGAACGTGACGGTGACTGACGAGAAGGATGCCGATCTGGGAAAGATCAGTTACAAGGCTCAGGCCGTGATGCTTAAGGGTACCACTGTGACAAGTCACGCCGCCAAGGTGGTCATAAAGAAAGATACCTTTGTATATAATGCCGATGCCTATCGCACTCCGGAAGGAAGCGTCGTGGAGGAACTCGTGAAGAAACTTCCCGGTGCCACTGTTGATGACGACGGTAATATCACCATCAACGGAAAGCAGGTGAAGAAGGTGCTTGTCGACGGAAAGGAGTTCTTCACGGGCGACACCAAGACGGCTCTGAAGAATCTTCCCACCTCGATGATACAGAAGATCAAGGCTTACGATGAGAAGAGCGATATGTCGAAACTGACGGGTATCGACGATGGCAATGATCAGACGGTGCTCGACTTCAACGTGCGTCCGGGAATGAAGAAGGGCGTGTTTACCAATACCGACCTCGGATACGGTACTCACGACAGATATTCGGGACAGTTTATGGGTGCCAGAATGTCGGGCGACTTCCAGGCGATGCTCTTCGCAAGAGCCAATAACGTCGGCGATATGGGATTTCCCGGCGGAGGCAGGGGAGGCCCCGGAGGATTCGGCGGCGGCAACGGACTGAATGCCGCCAAGATGCTGGGATTCAATCTCAACTACGAGAAGAAGGACAAGATGAAATTCAATATGGGCATCCGATGGAACCACAACGACAAGGATGCCGAGAGCAAATCATCGGTGGAGAGTTTTGTAAATGCCGCCGGAGCGTTCTCCAACAGTATGTCGAAGTCGATGTCGCGCTCCGACAGCTGGGATCAGAACATGAGATTTGAATGGCAGCCCGATACTCTCACGAGGATTCATCTGAGGGAAAACTTCAAGATATCGTCGAGCGACAGCAGGACTCTGTCGGGGTCGGCCTCGTTCAGTGCCGATCCGTATCTCTACGTCAGCGATCCTTATTTGCTCATCGACTCGGATGCTTCGCTCGATGATATGGAAAAGGCGATAGAAAGTCTCGACAGTGTGCTCGTCAACGTAAGGGCTAACTCGGGTATCAGTTATTCTACTAATAATAATATCAGCGGTACACTGAGAATAAACCGACGTCTCAACAACCGCGGCCGCAGCTTCACTTTGTCGGTAGAGGGAGGAAAGAGCAATCAGAAGAGCAAACAGCTGTCTCTGTCGAATGTCACTCTCTACCAGGTCCTTAACTCGTTGGGCAACGACTCCACGTATCAGACCAACAGATGGAATCTCACTCCTACCGATTCATGGAACTACGGAGTGAAAGGAACATGGAGCGAACCGCTGTGGAAGAATGCCTTCCTGCAGGCCAGCTATAGTTTCCAGTATAAGTATAACAAGAGCGACCGTACGACATACGACTTCAGCGAGCTGGGCGATTTCGTTACAGGTTACGGACTGCCGATATACCGCGGATGGGATAACTATCTCAACCAGTTCGTGTCGACATCCAATCCCATCGAAAATTACGAAGATACCGACCTGAGCCGTTTCTCCGAGTATACAAATTATATCCACGAGGCCGAGGTGATGCTGCGAGTCATCAAACAGAACTACAACTTCAACGTCGGTTTCATGGTTCAGCCGCAGAAGACTCATTTCGTGCAGGACTATCAGGGAGTGAAGGCCGATACAACACGAACAGTGACAAACTTCTCGCCGACTGTCGACTTCAGATACAAAATCAACGATATGAGCCAGCTGAGATTCAACTACCGCGGATCGAACTCGCAGCCGAGCATGTCGCAGTTGCTCGATATCACCGACGACAGCGACCCTCTGAACATCTCGAAAGGTAACCCCGGACTGAAACCGTCGTTCACGCAGAGCTTCCGCCTCTTCTGGAACAACTACAGACAGAAACGCCAGCAGGGTATGATGGCTCACCTGAATTTCAGCACCACGCGCAACTCTATATCCAATATGGTGACTTACGACGAACTTACCGGCGGCCGCACCACACGTCCGGAAAATATCAACGGTAACTGGAATGCAAATGCGATGTTTATGTTTAATACCGCTATCGACACGGCGGCATACTGGAATATCAACAGCTTCACTAATATCGGATACTCTAACAATGTTAGTTATCTGTATATCGACTCTCTGATGGCGACATACAAGAACAAGACACGCCAGACGACACTCAGCGAGCGACTCTCGTTCAGCTATCGCAACGACTGGATCGAGGTGGAACCCAACGGAAGCGTGTCGTACTCGCATGCCCGTAACGCCCTGCAGAAATCAAGCAACCTCGATACATGGCAGTTCTCTTACGGTATCAACGTCAATCTGTATACACCGTGGGGCACATCGCTCAGCACCGATATTCATGAGAACAGCCGCCGCGGATATAGCGACGCTTCGATGAATACCAACGAGCTGGTGTGGAACGCGCAGATCAGTCAGGGCTTCCTTGCGGGAAATGCTCTCACCGTATCACTGCAGTTCTATGATATCCTGAGACAGCAGAGCACCATCAGCCGTATGATCAGTGCCACACAGCGCAGTGATAACGAATATAACGCGATCAACAGTTACGCCATGCTTCATGTCATCTATCGTATGAATGCCTTCGGAGGTATGGATTACAGACGTGGCGGACGTGGCGGCGATGGCAACAGACGCGGCGGCTTCGGCGGTCCTCCTCCCGGTGGCGGTCGCGGCGGCTTCGGCGGTCCTCCTCCAGGAAGATAATACTTCCGGCAGTACTCAAAAAGATATCCGAGTGCACTCAGAAATATTTGGAGTGCACTCGGATATCTTTTTTGCTGTACTCGGATATTTCTATAATATCGAATCTATGACTTCAGGAAAGTATTGCTGTTCGAGGGCTTGCTCTTTGGCAGCGATTTCTTCTATGCTGTCGTCGGGAGAGATAGGAGTCGTATATTGTGCGATAATTTCCCCTCCGTCGCATACATTACTGACATAATGCACCGTCATGCCTGTCTCCGTCTCGCCTGCTTGCTTCACTGCCTCGTGAACATGATGACCGTACATCCCCTTGCCTCCGTATTTAGGCAGCAGGGCAGGGTGGAGGTTGATTATCTTCCGTGGAAATGCCTCGATAAGATAATCCGGTATCATAAGCAGAAAACCTGCCAATACGATGAAGTCGGTATTATATCCGGCGAGCATCTTGAGAGTATATTCCCTGTCTTGGAGCATCGCTTTGTCGATCACTTCGCAGGGGACGTCGTATTTCCTTGCCCTCACCAGTGCGTAAGCGTCAGCCTTGTTGCTCACTACTACCGATACCGTTGCCTTGTCGGAATTTCGGAAATACCTTATTATATTCTCGCAGTTGGTGCCGTTACCCGACACGAAGATGGCTATATTCGTCATGGTTGCTGATATTTAATCGTCGTCCCAGTCGTCGTCATCGAAACCGAACATCGCCGGTTCGATGAAAGCATCGAGCGAGCGTCGCTCTTTCTTTGTCGGACGGCCTGTCCCTCTCGCTCTGTCTACGAATCCGCTGATGCGGCTCATCTCGAGGAGCTCGTATTGTTTCGGATCGGTGACGTTCTCGTAGATCTCTGGTATGAGTTTCGCACCGACACGCTGTTCTATACATTTGAGCACTCGGAAAGAGTAGGTGACGGGTGGCTTCTTCACATCGATCACCTCGCCCGGCTTGATGATATGCGAGGGCTTGACGTTGCTGCCGCTGATCGTGACGCGGCCGTTTTTTATGGCGTCGACGGCGATGGAACGGGTCTTGAAGATCCTCGCCGCCCAGAGCCATTTGTCAATTCGAGCTGTTTCCATCAGTGTTTCTTGTTAAACTGGTTCATCGTGATATCCACTCCGGCCAGCACGAAACTTTTTATCATCTCCACGGCAGTGTCGATGCTCGGGGCGAGAGTTTTCATATCTTCCTCGTCGTATTTGCCGAGCACCCATTCCACCTGCATCCCGCGGGGAAAGTCGTTGCCGATGCCGACTCTGAGACGGGCGTACTGCTGTGTGCCGAGCACGCTTTGGATATTGCCCAGTCCGTTGTGGCCTCCGTTGCTCCCGCTCGCTTTGAGTCGTAGTGTGCCGAGGGGCAGCGACAGATCGTCGACGACTACGAGCAGACGCGAGATGTCGATATTCTCCTTGTTCATCCAGTATCTTACGGCATTACCGCTGAGGTTGACGTAGGTGCTGGGCTTGAGCAGGAATACCTTGCGACCTTTGATGGTGGTGTCGGTGATAAAACCGTATCTGCGGTCGGCAAAAACAATATTGGACGCTTTCGCGAAAGCGTCCAATACCATAAATCCAGTATTGTGGCGGGTTCCGTCGTATTCGTCGCCGACGTTGCCGATGCCAACAATAAGATATTTGTCCATTGTGTAAATGCTTATTCAGCTGCAGCCTCTTCACCCTCCTCGGCATCGCTTGAAGCCTTGGCGTTACGGGTAGACTTAACTGTACATACGACAACCTCGGGGTTGGTAGCGATCTCCAGGCCTTCGAAGCTGAGCTGGCCGGCCTTGATGCTCTTGCCGATCTTCAGTGAGGTAACGTCGATATCCAGATGCTCGGGGATATTCTGATAGGGAGCAGTAACGTTGACTTTGCGCAGGGCAAGGTTCATCTTACCACCGTCGCGCACACCCTGTGCCAGCCCGACGAGTTTCACGGGAACGCCGATAGTGATGGGCTTCTGGTCGTTAACCTCGTAGAAGTCGACATGAAGGAGAGCGTCGGTAACAGGATGGAACTGGAGTTCCTTCATCACTGCTGTGTGGGGCTCGCCGTCGATGACAAGGCGGATAACATAGATGTGGGGAGTGTAAACGATCTTGCGCAACTCGCTCATGGGAGAACAGAATGCCAATGCCATAGGCTTGCCATCTTCACCCTTCTGCTCACCGTAAAGGTTGCAAGGTACAAGGCCCTCTTTACGGACCATCTTCGAAGCTTTCTTTCCAAGGTCTGTACGCTTCTGACCTGTAACATCAATTTCTTTCATAATCAATAATGTGTTACTCTAAATTAATAATGTTAATAATTCGCCATCACACGTTTTCGCATAAAAGCGGCTGCAAAGGTACGGTTTTTTCTCCAAACTACCAAAGATTATTTAAAAAAACAGATATTTTCGTCCTTTTTCTTGCTCATTATATCTTTTTTCATTACCTTTGCAGTGAAAATTTTCAGTGGAATTTTAAAATTATTGTCGAACTGCGATGATTAATAGAGAATTAATAAGACTAAAGGTTGTACAGTTAACCTATGCCTACTATCAGAATGGCAATCGTAATATCGATGCCGCTGAGAAGGAACTCGTGTTCAGTCTGTCAAAGGCTTACGACATGTATAATCACCTTCTTCAGTTGATAGTGGCCGTTACTGATGAGGCACGAAAGCATTATGACGTAGAAGCAGCAAGAGCGGAGAGGGAAGGCACTACTCCGCCGTCGCCAAAATTCGCCAACAACCGTCTCGCCCTCAAGCTCGAGGAAAACGAGATGCTGGCGGAATTCGAGGAGAGAACTAAGAAAAACTGGAACGACGAGCGCAACATCCTTATCGGATTGTATAACACAATCGTCAATTCTTCCATCTATACCGACTATATGAATGACGAGGATGACAGCTTCGAGGCTGACAAGGAGGTATGGCGTAAACTTTACAAAACGTTCGTACAGCATAACGACGATCTCGACAGTCTCTTCGAGGAGCAGAGTCTTTATTGGAACGACGATAAGGAGGTGGTCGACACTTTCGTGCTCAAGACGATAAAAAAGATGGAGCGCACGGACAAGAAGACATCGCCCCTGCTTCCGGAATATGATGACGTGGAGGACAGGGAGTTCGCACGCAAACTCTTCCGCGCTACTATCATCAATGCTGACAGGTATCAGAGGATGATGACCGAGACGAGCAAGAACTGGGATTTCTCCCGACTGGCCTACATGGATATCGTGCTCATGCAGATAGCCATCGCCGAAATCATGACATTCCCCAATATCCCCATCAGCGTCACTATCAACGAATATGTACAGCTGGCACGCCGGTACAGCACTCCGAAGAGCCCGAGATACGTCAACGGTATGATCGATGCAATAGCGAGAAATCTGGTGGAGAAGGGCCTGGTGAGAAAACCCCTACCGCCGGTTCCGGAGAAGAAGAAAAAGAAGAAGAAAAAAACGGCTGCCGGTGACGAGGCCGCAACATTAGGCGAAACAGCGCCCCAGGAGACTGAGACCGTTGATGCTGCTTCCCAGGCGGAGACTGCTGATGACGAAATCGTAGTGGAGCAGGACGAACCACAGGACGAGCCCCAGGATGAGGCTCCCCAGACAGAGGATTCAAAGTCGAACGACGCAGAGCAGGAATAATCCCATCGGAATATTTATAAACAGAATTTAAAAACAGTAAGAAAATGATACAGACAATGTTATTACAGGCTCAGGGCGGAGGTTCGATGACTTCCTTCCTGATTATGATGATAGCCATCTTCGCTATCATGTGGCTTTTCATGATCCGCCCGCAGCAGAAACGCCAGAAGGAGATCCGCAACTTCCAGAACTCTCTCACCGAGGGTACTAATGTGGTTACTGCAGGCGGTATCTACGGCACTGTGAAGAAGATTGACATGGAGAAGAATATCGTCGAGGTGGAAATCAGCCGCGGTGTCACTATCCGTATCGACAGATCGAGTGTCTTCGCCGACGCTTCCGCCTTCCAGAATACTCAGAAATAAATAGCTCGGCCCAATGAAGGCATTACGGGTGGTCAGGAAATTCCTTTTTGGCTTGTTCAATAAGGAATTTCTGACGTTCCTCTTCTTTCTCGCTCTCTCCGCTATCTTCTGGCTGCTTATAGTGCTTAACGAGACGGTGGAGACAGAGATAAAAGTGCCCGTGATGGTCACTCACATGCCAAAGGAAACCGTCATCAGCGGCCTTGCCGACACTGTCCGAGTGACGGTGAAAGACAAGGCGCTCTTCGTCTTCGCGGCGGCGTACGACAAAAAGCGGCAGCCGGTGATGATCAATTTCGCCAGTCATACCAAGGCTGACGGCACGGGATCGATGTCGTCATCTGAATTGTCCAAACAACTAGCCAGAATTATTCCCATGGTCGACCGTATCTCCGCTAAGCCCTCCGAACTGAAGTTCACTTACTCCAAAGGTCGGCATAAACGAGTGCCGGTGAAAGTGGTGGGGACGATAGAGCCCGACAAGGCTTACTATCTCACCCGTATGCAGGTGAAGCCCGACAGCGTCGATGTCTTCGTGGCTGTCGAACGCCTCGACAGCGTCACTTTCGTGCCTACGGAGAATGTCAGCTTCCTGGATTTCTCGGATACGATAAGGGCGAAAGCCAAACTGCAGAGTATTAAGGATGCCACGGTGAATCCCTCAGAGGTGGAGCTCACCTTATATACTGATGTGTTGACGGAGGAGAGCATCGACGTGCCGATACAGGGAGTCAATGTGCCCGAAGGAAAGATTATCAGGACATTTCCGTCGAAGGCTACGGTGCGCTTTGTTACCGGTGTGAAAAACTTCCGCAGGATCAAGGCTTCGGATTTCGTCGTCGTAGTAGACTATCAGGATATAGAATCTCATCCGCAGGAGAAGTGCCCCATATATCTCCGTACTATCCCGCACGGAATAAGCAGGGCGCGACTGGACAATCTTACCGTCGACTATCTCATCGAAAGTACTGACGAAACGAAGGAGTGAAGATGATAAGGATTGCGATAACGGGCGGCATAGGCAGCGGAAAGAGTTATGTCGTGAAACTGCTGAAGAAACGGGGCATCGAGGTGTACGACTGTGACAGCGAGGCCAAACGGCTGATGGCATCGTCGGACGATGTGCGTCGGAGACTCACAGATCTGATCGGACCTGATGCTTACTCCGGAGACGTTCTTAATAAAAAGGTTGTCGCTGATTTCCTCCTTGCGTCGGAAGACAATGCGAAGAGGATCGAGGCGATAGTGCATCCGGCAGTGGGGGAGGACTTCCTGAATAGCGGAAAGCAATGGGTGGAGAGTGCCATACTCTTCCAGAGCGGTTTCGACCGATATGTCGACAAGGCTGTCTGTGTGACCGCTCCGCTGGATATCCGCATCGGCAGGGTGATGGCTCGCGACTCGGTTAGCAGGGAGAAGGCGCTGCAGTGGATTGAAAGGCAATGGCCGCAGGAGGAAGTGCTCGCGAGATGCGACTTCGAGATCGTCAACGACGGGGTGGCTGACCTCGACATCCAGATAGACAGACTCTTGGACGAACTTAAACGAATATAATTGAAATAGAAGATTAATAATAAACTAAAAAAGAAAGAAATGTTACAGACTATTTTATCTATTGCAGGAAAACCTGGACTGTATAAACTCGTTTCCAGGGGACAAAACAACCTGATAGTTGAGGCTATCGACGAGACTCATCGCAGAATACCTGCATTTGCGACCGACCGCGTGACTTCGCTCGCCGACATAGCAATGTATACTGATTCTGATGATATCCCTCTCAAGGATGTGCTCAACAGCCTGAAAAAACTGGAGGACGGGAAAGAGGCGTCGCTGTCATACAAGAAGGCTTCTTCGAAAGAACTCAGGGAGTATTTCTCCAAAGTGCTGCCTAACTTCGACCGCGACAGGGTTCACGACAGCGATATAAAGAAACTTATCCAGTGGTATAATATCCTGATAAAGAATGGTATCTCCGATTTCAAGGAGGCTCTGACGCCTACCAACGGGGATAACATCGATGACAGAAAAGAAGAAGAGGCTCAGTAATTGAGCCTCTTTCTTTTTATATCGACCTTTAAGACTTTCTACCAGGGACTACCTGTTTTAAAATTTCTTCTATGGCATGAGTGATTTTATCCGAATTTATCTGAAAAATGTCTGAAATAATATCTTTATTTTAGACAAAAGGATGTTTTTTCTTGATTTTATTTGGTATTTCTAAAAAAAACGATTAATTTTGGACACAATTTTGTGCAGCCGAGGTTGTGAAAACTAGTTTTCAAAACCGCCGAGTGCAGCCAAGATTCTCCAAAGGAAATTATAGATAAGAAAAATATGGCAGAAAAAAGTTTATCTAAGATAATCAAGGAACGTATCATACAACGTGGAGAAAACCGTATGTACGTAAATGATGACTTCGCCGACTTGCGAAATGATGCTTTAGTATCAAAAGTGCTTTCCAGACTGAAAGACGAAGGTCTGCTTGTACGAATTACACAAGGTTTATATCTGTATCCTAAGAGGACCAAATATGGAATTGTGAAGCCTACTCTCTTTGAGATAGCCAAGGCTATATCAGGCAAGGAACAGGCACACGTAATACCTTCAGGCATGACTGCACTCAACAAACTCGGCCTTTCCACTCAGGTGCCAATGAATGCCGTTTATCTTACTGACGGAACGCCCAGAAAGATAAAAGTCGGTAATCAGACCATCACTTTCAAACGTGCAACGCCAAAGATGTTCGCATACAAGAGTCTGTTGTTCACACTTGTTGTGTCAGCGATGAAAGAACTTGGTGAAAAGGGGGTAAGTGATGATGTGGCGGAATATATAATCAAAGTGTTGGATAAGGAAGACGACCGTGAAAATCTCCGCCATGATTATATGATAGCACCAGGGTGGATAAGAAAAAGATTGAACGCTATAGCTCAATAAACGACATGGAAAAGAAAATGACATGGCTTGACCTTGAGCCGGACGAGCGCAAATCCATATTGACGACATTGTCATCTTCTAAAGGAATAAATGAAAATGCCGTAGAGAAAGACTGGTGGGTAAGTATGATCTTGGAGGCCCTGTTTTCGCTTCCTGTCAGAGAGAGTCTGGTTTTCAAGGGTGGAACGAGCCTCAGTAAGGGCTGGAATCTCATTAATAGATTTTCTGAGGATATTGACCTTGCAATAGACAGGAGTTTCTTCGGGTTCGGCAAGGAACTGAGCAAGAATCAGCGGGATAAGCTCAGAAAGACCTCCAAGAAGTTCATTGACGAGACTCTTTCTGAGGCTCTGTCCAACAAACTTATAGACTTAGGACTAGAAGGTAATTTCAATATGGTTGTTCCTGAAACTAAAGAATCCGATATTGACCCTGTAGTGTTGTATGTTGAATACGAATCCATCCTTGATCCAAATCCGTACATCGCCGAGAAAGTCAAACTTGAGATAAGTTGTCGCTCCATGCGCGAACCGTTCGAAGCTATTATGATGCGTTCCATGATAGCAGAAGCCTTTAGCGACGAACTCTTTGCAGATGAAGCTGTAAGCGTGCAAACTGTATTGCCGGGCAGAACATTTCTTGAAAAGGTATTTCTTCTTCATGAGGAATTTAATCGCATCGGCGGATGCAGTCATCTCGAAAGGCTCACCAGGCACATGTATGACCTCGAAAAGATGATGGATAAGCCTTTTGCCATTGAAGCCATGCACAACCAGAAACTCTATGCTGAGATTGTGGAGCATAGAAGTAAGTTCACGGCATGGAAAGGATTCGACTATAGAACTAACCATCCTTCCACAATATCCTTCCTTCCGCCAAAGCAGATAGAGGCTGTACTCCGGAAAGACTATTCAAATATGCAGCAGCATTTCATTTATGGGCCATCATTGAACTACGATGATCTCATAAAGCGACTGGAACTTCTTCAACAGTACTTCCGCACTATCGAAAATGATGCTGAGTTTTTCTCTATATAGGGAAACGAAATATTGATGAATTTAAGTTGGTTCATCAGTCATTTGAGGGATGGATAATAATAATAGATTTTCGGAATTTGTCTTGCCCCGAACAATACGTGGCAACATCTTTGTGATGTTGTTGACAGACGGACAAAAGTACCCGATTTTTCTCCTAAAAAAAATCTTGTCTTTTTCAAAATTTTTTTGCATTTTTTCCAAAAACCCTCCACCTCATTATTTAACATTCTGTCCTACAACATTTTAAGTGGTGGAGGATTGTTTTGCGACCCTCCACCAAAAAGCCATTTTTAGGGCCTTTTTTACCTGAAATGCCGCAAAAAATCGGATTTTGTAAAGATTATCGAAAAGCAAATCAATTTATTTTGGTCAGCAAAATAAATTAATTTGGTCAGCAAAATAAATTGATTTGGTTTGGAAATTGCAAAGTGGTGGAGGGTTATTTTACGAAATGAAGAACCTTCCACCACTTAAGTATCTTATTTTCAAGATGATATGTTGGCTGGTGGAGGGTTTGAGGATTTTTTATTTTTTTTCAAGAAGTGACTTGTGTTGGGAAGAGAGACAAATCATTCTTTAGATGACAGTCACGTCACTCAAGATGTCGGATGGATAAAAATATAAGAGCGGTCGTGAAAACGATCGCTCTTATATCTCTATCTTCATTATAAGAAGTTTGGTCGTAGCTGGAAGGATCCACGCCTCCCCTGAACTTGGGCTTACAGATTATATATCAGATATGCTATATATGCGATATACATACTCGCCATGACGGCCCCTTCCCATCTGTCGACGCGGTATTTCGTAGTGGTGAACAGCCACATTACCAGCATACTGAAGATCGCCATTCCGAAGTCTACTACGGTGATACCCTTGATTTCCATCGGGCAGATAAGGCCGGCCAGACCGAGAATCATCAGGATATTGAAGATATTGCTTCCAAGGACATTACCGATGGCGATGGCACTATTACCTTTTTTTGCAGCCACTACACTCGTCGCCAGTTCGGGCAGCGAAGTACCACCGGCAACGATCGTCAGTCCGATGACAGCGTCGGAAACACCGAGGCTGCGGGCGACATTAGTGGCTCCGTCGACGAAGATATTACTTCCCAGGACCAGGCACACAAGGCCCAGGACAAGAAAACAGATGCTCTTGGTCGTCGACATCATCTTCGTCTCCTCACCGCTGCCGTCTGCATTATCCTCCTTGGCATTCCTTATCGTATCGTACATGAAGACGATGAAGAGAACGAAGAGGATTCCGGCGTCGATACGGCTCAGTTTCATATCTGTGCAGAGAGCATAGATGAGACAAGACACGAAAAGAGTAATGGGGATAGTCTTTACGACAGTCTCCTTCGTGATGGCGATAGGAGCCACGAGAGCCGTGATACCCACGATCATCAGCGTATTGAAAGTATTACTACCGATGACATTACCGACGGCCAGGTCGGGAGTGCCCTTGAGAGCACTGACAAGACTGACGCAGAACTCCGGCATCGATGTACCCATGGCGACGATGGTGAGGCCGATGACTATCTGAGGGATGTTCAGTTTCATCGCTATCGACGACGCGCCCTCGGTGAGACGGTCGGCACCCCATAATACCATAGCGATACCTACGATGATAAGAATAATATCCATTATTGTTCTTCTTTTTATTACTTTCAGCCGCAAAGTTATAAAAAAAATGCCATTCGTTTGCAGGAATCGGAAATTATTTGTACTTTTGCAACCGATTTGTAACATAGAGTGCTTGGTAAACCTCTTTAAAAACAAGAAAATGAGAAAAGAAAACAATGGCGTCAGTGTGCTGTTTATGCTTTTCAGCATATTGTTCTGTGTTTGCCTGATAGCGGCAAACGTACTTGAAACAAAGCAGATCTCAGTGTTGGGAATAAGTCTTACCGGAGGATTGCTGATCTTCCCCGTGTCGTATATCATCAACGACTGCGTATGCGAGGTATGGGGATACAAGAAAGCCCGTCTGCTGATATGGACAGGCTTCGCGATGAACTTCTTCTTCGTGTCGGTATGTGCATTGTGCGACATCATCCCCGGCGCCCCCTACTGGCATAATCAGGAAGGATTCCATGCCATTTTCGGTCTTGCGCCCCGCATCGCATGTGCCTCGTTCGTGGCATTCCTCGCCGGATCGTTTATCAATGCCTACGTGATGAGCCGCATGAAGATCTCCTCCAAGGGGAAGAACTTCTCGTGGAGGGCGATACTTAGCACCATCTTCGGAGAGAGTGCTGATTCGGTCATCTTTTTCCCGCTGGCTCTTTACGGAGTGATACCCAACGAGGAACTGCCTGTGCTGATGGTATGGCAGGTATTGCTGAAGACCACTTACGAGGTAGTGGCTCTGCCGGTGACTATCCGAGTCGTCAACTTTGTCAAAAAGCATGAGCACGAGGATGTGTACGACGATGACGTAGACTACAATATCCTCAAGATATTCAGTATTTAAAAACTTAATCTTTGGTAAAAACAATGAACCCTGCGAACAGAAAGGACGAAGGGCTCAAGGCTTTGGGCGCCAAGACTCAGTACAAGTCTGACTATGCGCCCGAGGTCTTGGAGACTTTCGACAACAAACATCCCGAAAATGATTACTGGGTGCAGTTCAACTGCCCCGAGTTCACGTCGCTATGTCCCATCACCGGGCAGCCCGACTTCGCGGAGATAAAGATAATGTATGTGCCCGACGTGAAGATGGTGGAGAGCAAGAGTCTGAAACTCTATCTCTTCAGTTTCAGAAACCACGGCGACTTTCACGAAGACTGCGTCAACGTGATTATGAAAGACCTTGTAAAACTGATGCAGCCGAAGTATATCGAAGTTGTAGGACTGTTTACTCCCCGCGGAGGTATAAGTATCTATCCCTTCGCCAATTACGGCAAGCCCGGCACTAAGTACGAATCACTTGCCGAGCAGCGATTCCTCAATCATCAGATTCTTTGACGGAATCTTTCTTCGCCTCGTCGGCTTCTTCAGCTTTTGCCGCGATGTCGATCTTTTCCTCTTTCTTGCGGTAGAAACTGAAGTCTTCACCCTTGGTATTAGTGATGATGAGAGAATCTTTCATCATCATTTTTATCTTGAAGGTGTCAGTCACCACGGGAGTCTTCTTCGACGGATCTTTGGCCGATGGCAGTCCTCCGGAAACGAGCAGCAGACGGCAGTTGAAGAGTCGCCATCCCGTTCTGATGGGCAGTTCCGGATACTGGATCGGCCCGTCGTTATCCTCTTTGAAGTACTGCATGCCGATGGTTCTTGCCACATCGCCGCTCTGCAGTTCCATGCCATATTCGCGGGGGATCATCAGACTGTCTCTTACGGAGTCGGGAATCTGCCGGAACATCTTCTGAGCCTGTGCGTCGCTCTGTCCCGGCATCGGGCGCAGATACGGCATGGCCAGATAGCACCACTGTCCTTTCAGTTCCTCGACATCGACGACGACATCAGCCACGTTCTTCTTGTCTTTGCTTACGAGCAGCGCGATCTTGTCACCGATCTGTGGCCGCCCGAAGACACGCCTGTTTTTCATCGCTTCGATGATATTATACTCCACCGGATCGCCGCCGGAGTAGGGCAGAAGCACCAATACCGAGTCGGTGCATCCGTCGCATGCCAGTCCGTAGATAGTGCTGTCGCCGGGAGCGTTTTTCGTTGTCACGTAAGCCCCGGAATTATTGTTCTGTCTGCCGCCGCAACTGTAAATCATGCAGGCTGCGGCAGCCAAAAGTATTGCTTTCCTAATCATGTCGTTCAAAATTTGGTGCAAATATAGTGATAAATTGCAAAAAATACGAGAAATACCACGATAATTGGATTTTTTTAGCTAATTTTGCACCCCGAAAAGGAAATATAGTAATACTTTTATATGAAAAAGAAAATACAGTTCAGTCTCGTATACAGAGATATGTGGCAGAGCAGCGGTAAGTTTCAGCCGCGCAAAGACCAGTTGGCCAGAATCGCGCCTGTAATCATCGAAATGGGTTGTTTCGCCAGAGTGGAAACCAACGGCGGCGCCTTCGAACAGGTGAACCTTCTGGCAGGAGAAAATCCCAACGAGGCAGTGAGAGCCTTCTGCAAACCCTTCAACGAGGCAGGCATCAAGACCCACATGCTCGACCGCGGTCTCAACGCCCTGCGCATGTATCCCGTTCCCGACGACGTCCGCCAGCTGATGTATAAGGTGAAGAAGGCCCAGGGTACGGATATCACCCGTATCTTCTGCGGACTCAACGACACAAGAAATATCATTCCTTCGATAAAATGGGCCAAGGAGGCAGGTATGATTCCCCAGGCCACACTCTGTATCACTACATCTCCCGTGCATACCGTGGAGTACTATAGCAAGATCGCCGACGAGGTTATCGCTGCCGGCGCCGAGGAGATCTGTCTGAAAGATATGGCCGGAATCGGTCAGCCGGCAATGCTCGGCAAGCTGACGAAGGCGATAAAGACCAACCATCCCGATATCATCATCGAATATCACGGTCATTCAGGTCCCGGACTCTCCATGGCCTCTATCCTTGAGGTTTGCGAAAACGGTGCCGACATCATCGATACAGCCATCGAACCGCTGTCATGGGGCAAGGTGCATCCGGATGTAATCTCCGTTCAGAGCATGCTCAAGAACGAGGGCTTCGACGTTCCCGAGATCAACATGAACGCATATATGAAAGCGCGTTCGCTCACGCAGGAGTTTATCGACGACTGGCTCGGATATTTCATCAATCCGGCAAACAAGCACATGTCGTCGCTGCTTCTCACTTGCGGACTGCCGGGCGGTATGATGGGATCTATGATGGCCGACCTCGGCGGAATTCGCGATACCATCAACCATCTGAGAGAGAAGAAAGGCGAAGAGCCGCTGTCGATGGATGACATGCTGGTGAAACTCTTCGACGAGGTGGCTTACGTATGGCCTCGCGTGGGATATCCTCCACTGGTGACTCCGTTCTCCCAGTATACCAAGAACATCGCCCTGATGAATCTTCTCACCATGGAGCAGGGCAAGGGTCGTTTCGTGATGATGGACGACTCGATGTGGGGTATGATCCTCGGAAAGAGCGGAAAAGTGCCCGGAGAAATCGCTCCCGAGCTTGTCGCTTTGGCCAAGGAACAGGGACGCGAATTTACCGATGCGGATCCTCATACTCTCCTCACCAATGCCCTCGACGACTTCAAGAAAGAGATGGACGAGAACGGCTGGGACTACGGGCAGGATAACGAAGAGCTCTTCGAACTGGCTATGCATCCCGAACAGTATCGCAACTACAAGAGCGGGCAGGCTAAGAAGAATTTCCTCGCCGATCTGCAGAAAGCTAAGGATGCCGAGATGGGCTCCAACGTCACTCCGGAGCAACTGACAGAATTCAAGCACGCCAAGGCCGATGCAATCGTCGCTCCCGTGAAAGGACAGATCTTCTGGGAGTTTAACGGCGAAGGAGAATGCGTGGCCTCAGTGGAACCGTTCATCGGAAAAGAATACCGGGAAGGCGACGTGTTCTGTTATATCCAGGCTCCGTGGGGCGAATTTGTCGAGATACCAGCAGATCTTGGAGGCAAACTGGTGGAAATCAACGCCAAACAGGGAACTAAGGTTCGCAAGGGCGACGTCATCGGTTATATCCAGAGACCCGAATAATTCCATATAGCACGGTGGATTATAACGCCTTATTAAATAAGTATTATCCCGAGGATAACGCCCTTAAGCATATCCTCATCACTCATAGTCAATCTGTGGCGCAGAAAGCGCTGCAGATTGTTTCCGCTCACCCCGAACTGCATCTCGACAGAACTTTTGTGCTCGAGGCGTCGATGCTTCATGACATAGGAATCTTCCTTACCAATGCTCCCGGCATCGAATGTTATGGGAAGTATCCTTATGTGTGCCATGGTTTTCTTGGTGCTAATATTCTTCGGGAGGAGGGATATCCGAAGCATGCCAGGGTGTGCGAGCGCCATACCGGTGCCGGCATTTCCATGATAGAGATTGAAAAACAGAATCTGCCACTGCCGCATCAGGATTTTCTGCCTGAGACGATGGAGGAGCAGGTGGTCTGCTATGCTGACAAGTTCTTTTCCAAGTCGCATCTCGAAAGGGTGCGCACCGTGGAGCAGGCTGCAGCCAGTCTGGAGAAGTTTGGCAGCGACGGGGTGAAGAGGTTTCTTCATTGGGCTTCCTTATTTGAGTGAATAAAGGGTAAAAGTGCCGAAAAAAAGGTTAAATAACAAAACTTTGTAATGTTTTTGCCAATAAATAGGTAATTTTGCAGCGTGAGAAAAAAGACGATCATATTCCTTCTTGCTTTTGTCGGCATATTTATGTCGGCACAGACACTCAGACCGGTAGGACAGAAGAAGAAAACGAAGCAGGAGGTGCGTGATTCGGTAAAAAATGCCAAGGACTCGATAAAGGCTGTAAAAGATTCGCTTAAGGCTCTCGAAAAGCAGAGAAAGAAGATGACTGCCGAGGAAAGGGCTGAAGCTGACTCTATCGAGGCTGCCCTTCAGGCTATTGCTGATTCCATCGCCGAGGCAGAAAGGAATGACACTACGAAGATGGACTCGCTGCAGTTGTCTATCTGGAAACATAACAAGGCTATCGACGACTCTCTCGCTCTCGATAGCGCGATAAGGAAAAGAAAAAATGGCATCGACGCTCCGGTGGAATACTCTGCCGCTGACTCTATGGTCTACGATGCGAATACCAAGCTGGCATACCTCTATGGTTCTACCGATGTGAAGTATGAGAATATGCATCTTACCAGCGAGAACGTGAGAGTGTCGATGGACAGCAGTCAGGTGTATGCCACGGGTAAGGTGGATACCACCACTCACGAACTCACCGGAACGCCTGTCTTTGAAATGGGTAGTGATAAGTACGACAATGATACCATAGCGTTCAATTTCAAGTCTAAGAAAGGTCTTATCACCAATGTGTATACCCAGCAGGAAGACGGATATATGACCAGTCAGAAGGCAAAGAGAAACAACAACGGCGATATCTATCTTCAGAAAGGACGTTATACCACTTGCGACAAAGAGCATCCCGACTTCTATATTTCTCTGTCGAGGGCCAAGGTCCGTCCCGGCAAGGATGCTGTTTTCGGACCGGCCTACCTCGTAGTGGCCGATGTGCCTCTCCCTCTTGCCATTCCCTACGGATTCTTCCCCTTCACTAAGAGCTATTCCAGCGGATTTATCATGCCTACATACGGTGATGAGACGGAACGAGGCTTCTATCTGCGTGACGGAGGATACTATTTCGCCGTGAACGACAAGTGGGATCTGAAACTGCTCGGCGAGATTTATACGAAAGGTTCGTGGGGCGTGTCAGCTGCAAGCAACTACAGAAAGAGATATAAGTACAGCGGATCGTTCTACTTCAGTTATCAGAATACTCAGACCGGCGAGAAGAATATGCCGGACTTCTCGAAGACGACCAGTTTCAAGTTGCAGTGGAGCCATCGTCAGGATACTAAGGCCAATCCCTTCAGCACCTTGTCGGCAAGCGTGAACTTCGCTACGTCGAAGTATGAGAAGAGCAATCTGTCTTCGTTGTACAATCCGCAGAATCTGGCACAGACCACCCGAACATCGTCAGTGAGCTGGAGCACTCAGTTCTCCAGTATCGGACTGTCGCTGTCGTCGACGATGAACCTGAGCCAGAACATGAGAGACTCGAGCATCTCGATGACAATGCCCGATCTGAACATCTCTATCAGCCGTTTCTATCCTTTCAAGAGAAAGCATCTCGCAGGAAAGGAGAGATGGTATGAGAAGATCTCGATGAGTTATACCGGTCATTTCAGTAATTCTATCAGCACCAAGGAGGACCAACTGTTGCATTCTTCGCTGATCAAGGACTGGAAGAACGGTATGCAGCATACTATTCCTATCAGCGGTAACTTCACCCTCTTCGACTATCTGAACATCAACCCGTCGTTCAACTTCGTGGATCGTATGTATACCAATAAAATCATGAGATCTTGGGATGAGGCTTCGCAGTCGGAGGTATGCGATACCGTATACGGGTTTAATAATGTATACAACTGGAGCCTGAGCATCGGGGCAAGCACCAAGATGTACGGTATGTGGACCCCTATCAAGAGTTTCAACAAACTGCTGTTCAAAGACAAATTGGTTGCAGTCAGACACGTGTTCACCCCGACGGTAAGCTTCAGTTATGCTCCTGATTTCAGCGCCTCGCGTTACGGCTTCTACAAGACATACCAGAAGACAGACGCCCAGGGTAATGTGTCGCTCGTGTCATACTCTCCATACACAGGATCGCTTTACGGCGTCCCCGGCTCGGGAAAGACGGGAAGCATCTCCTTCGATATGTCGAATAATGTCGAGGCCAAGTTCCGTTCCGACAAGGACACCACGGGATTCAAGAAGATAAGTATCCTTGACGAGCTCGGTGCATCGATGAGTTATAACATGGCCGCCAAAACGAAACCGTGGAGCGACTTGAGCACCCGCATCCGACTGAAATGGTGGAAGCGTTATACCTTCAATCTTAATGCCACTTTTGCCACATACGCCTACGAGCTCGACGAGAACGGCACTCCATACGAGAGCGACAGGACGGAGTATAGTTTCGGCCGCTTCGGTCGTTTCCAGGGAATGTCTCAGAATTTCTCCTTCACTATTGATAATACCATCTTGAAGAAGATTCATAATCTGTTCCATCCCGAGGATAAGGAAGATAAGGATATGAAGCGTGACGATGACGACGACGATGATGACGATACCGGCGTTGAAACCAATGTCGATGATGATATGATCAAGGCGCAGAGAGGAACCGAACGGGGTAATTCCGGCGGCAAGGCTGCCACTGACCAAGACGGATATATGTCGTTCAGTCTGCCTTGGTCGGTGAGTCTCGGATATGGTATCACCATGCGTGAGAACAGAAGCGGCACGTTCAATACCAAGACGATGCGCTATCCGTATAAATTTACGCAGACGCTGAACATCAGCGGAAACATCCGTCTCAGTGAGGGTTGGAATATCAGTTTCTCGTCGGGATACGATTTCGAGGAGGGCGAACTGAGTATGACCACGGCTTCATTGCAGCGCGATCTGCACTGCTTCAATATGAGCTGTTCGGTGGTGCTCGCTCCGTATACCAGTTATAATTTCTCGTTCCGTTGTAATGCCAGCACACTTACCGATGCCCTGAAATACGACAAGCGCAGTTCTTACTCCAACTCTATCGAGTGGTATTAAAATCCTTTCTTTATTATGCCATAAGAGCTTTCAGGTCGTCTTCCTCTCCTACGACCCAGAGAATGTCACCCTTTTCAAACCGGTAGCTTGGCTTTACTTGTGAAAGATTTTTCTTTCCTTCCTCGATACCCACCACCATGCATCCGAACTTATCCCTGATACCACTTTCTGCGAGAGTCTTGCCGATAAACGGACTGCCGCCGGTGAGAATGAAACTGCGCAGTTTCATTTCTCTTTTCTCGAGTTCCTCGTCTTCACCATACACTTCCGTTCTGACAGCATTGCCGAAAGCCGCGAGTTGTTCGTCGCTGCCGATCACCTGCAGTCTGTCGCCAGGGAAGATCATATCTTCTCCGTCGGGAATATTTAGGCGGCGGTTGGCCCGGAGTATACTGCTTACGTGTACTCCGTATTTCCTGCCGAGATTCAGATCTTTGAGAGTCTTGCCCATCCAAAGAGTATTTGCAGGGATTTCAAAGTCTGTGATATGGATATTCCTGTCGAGCAGGCGTCCTTCATAGAGCGGGCGCTTCTTGCCCTTCACCTGTGCCTCGATATCCCTTCCCCGGAGGTTTTGGATGAAGAGCCGTTCGAGTACGATGCTTTGATGTTTCAATGATCTCGAGAGAATCATCACTGCCACTGCAGCCACACCGATACTGATGAGCAGTGCATTGGAGAACTTGGTAAGATGATTGCAGATGTAGAATACGAATGCGACAGCGATTACCAGTCTCACCAACATCGTGAATATTAGCGGAAGGATATTGATTCTGTTTTCTCTCAGCAGACTTTTTACTTCCTCGCTGTGGTTTTTCTTCATCACCATCGCTCTGAGGAAGGGCGAGATGAACAGGATGGTGAGGACTCCGCACACTCCGTTGGCCCACGTCTCCGGCATGGTATGGCGGAGGAAGGGGAGCACGAAAGTTAGCATTATGAAGATTACGGCTACTGAAAGTATAGCATAAACCACTACGATTCTTACTATCGCCCAAAGCAGTTTCTTCCATTTGCTCGACTCCGTCTGCGCACCATGGTTGAGAGTCATATTGTTCATCATCAGTATCCATTTTGCCGGCAGTTTCTTCTCCATCAGACCGTATGCCGGAACAGCTGCCCGGATCATATACGGAGTGAGGAAGGTGGTGATGACGGATACGGCGACGACGACGGGGTAGAGGAAATCACCGATCACTCCGAGTGACAGTCCGAGCGATGCGATGATGAACGAGAACTCACCAATCTGGGCCATAGAGAATCCGCATCGCATGGCCGACTTCAATGTCTGTCCGCTGAGCATGAATCCCAGCGTGCCGAAGATAGACTGGCCAATGAGTATCGTCAATACCAGCGTGGCGATAGGTATCGCGTATTCCACGAGAATCTTGGGATCGACGAGCATACCTACTGATACGAAGAAAATGGCGCCGAAGAGATTCTTTACGGGCTCCACCAATTTGATAATCTTCTCTGCCTCTATCGTTTCTGCCAGAATGCTTCCCATCACGAAGGCTCCGAAGGCGCTACTGAATCCGACCTTGGTGGAGAGCACCGCCATGGCACAGCAAAGTCCAAGCGACACTATCAGAAGTACTTCGTTGTTGATGAGTTTCCTTACCGAGCGGAGGAAGAGCGGAATAGCGAATATTCCGACGACAAACCAAAGGATGAGGAAGAATCCGATTTTCAGAATACTTTCTAGCATTTCTCCTCCGTCAGGGCTGCTGCCTCCGGCGATGGCGGCAAGCATCACCATCATCACAATGGCCAGGATATCTTCCAGGATAAGCACACTCATCACCAGTCCTGCAAACTTTTGTTGTCTCAGTCCGAGGTCGTCGAATGCCTTGTATATAATCGTCGTTGAACTCATAGCAAGCATTCCGCCGAGGAAGATACAGTCCATTTTCTGCCATCCGAAGATATGACCGACGAGCATGCCTAATGTCATCATACAGAAAATGATAGTGCATGTGGCAATCACAGGGGCCATACCCATCTTTACGATCTTCTTGAAAGAGAAGTCGAGTCCGAGTGAAAACAGAAGGAACATCACACCGATATCTGCCCAGGTATGGATGTTCGCATTGTCTACTACCGACATTGTGTAGGGCATGTGGGGGCTCACAAGAAAGCCTGCCACGATGTATCCCAGCACCAACGGCTGCTTGAGTTTCTTGAAAATCAGCGTTACAATGCCCGCTACGACTAATATCAGTGCTAAATCTTGTACTAGAGACGGTAATTCTGCCATAAAATCATTTATTATTAGTGCAAAATTAATAATAATATTCTGAAATTCCAAATAATTTCGTACCTTTGCAACGATTATCGATAAAAAAAGTAGAGATGAAAAGATTTCTTATATGCATTGCTGTGTCGGTCTTCGCACTCAACGGAGTATGGGCGCAGACAGATGGGACGAAGAAGAAAGCCGACGGGGCGTTTTCGCATCTCGATGCATCTGTATCGCTTGGTACTACCGGCATCGGGCTTGAACTTTCCACTCCGTTGATTAAGGATTATCTCAATGTCAGAGCAGGTGTCGACGTGATGCCGCATTTCGAATATGATATGCACTTCGGAATCCAGGTCGGAGGCAAAGAGGAAAGCAAGTATGACGACGAGGGCAATAGGGTAGAGACTACTTTTGACAGGCTGGCCGGGAAACTGGAGGATTGGACCGGTATTACTGTCGACGATGAGGTTGTGATGATTGGTGAGCCTACGATGTGGAATGCCAAAGTACTTTTTGATGTCACTCCTTTCCGTAACAAGCATTGGCGGCTGACTACGGGATTCTATCTCGGTCCGAGGAAGATCGGTAAGGCGACGAATGCGCTCAAGGATGCTCCCTCGCTTGTGGCAGTGTCGATATATAATTTCATGTATCAGAGATCATATAACGATCTGCCGGTTATCACTACCGGAGATTTCTTCCTTTACAGGGAGGATCTGGTAGATTACGGTCCTATGGGTGTTAAGTTAGGTACTTACAAAGGAAGTGATGATATTTGTTTTATAGTTCCCGATGAGAACAATATCGTTTCAGCCCGTCTCGTGACAAATGCTTTCAAACCATATCTCGGTTTCGGATATGGCGGAAAACTGCTAAAAAACAATGATCGTTGGGGCGTTTCTTTCGATTGCGGTCTTCTCTTCTGGGGAGGCACTCCTAAGATATATACCGATAATGCGGTACGCATGACTTACGACTCGGATAACAATACTTATGATTTCGATTCGTATACGGAATATGACGAGGAGTTCGAGCAGGATGTGAAATACATGAAGCGTAGCACCGTGGACATGGCGCACGACCTTGAAAATATCAACGGAAAGGTGGGGGATTATGTCGATTTCTTCAAGGCGGTGAAGGCTTATCCCGTGCTTAACGTCAAGTTTACATATAATATTTTCTGACGGAGATTTGAGACATAAAGAGAGCCTTCCTCTTGCGGGGAAGGCTCTTTCTTGATGTCTGCAAACAGCTATTTGATGATAGCTTTCTTGCCATTGATAATATAAACTCCCTTGGGAAGACCTTCGAGAGTCGTGGCATTCTTGCGGACTTTATAACCAGCAGTATTGTATACGTCGAACTTGCCGTCGATAGTAATGTTACTTATTCCGGCAGGTTCTGTAATAGTCAGAGTACCATTTACATAAGTAAATTCGTAGTTAGCAGACTCGCCTCCGGATACAGTCACTTCATATTGACCAGCCTCACTGTCTGTCGTCGCTGTTGTCGTGGCTGTCGGCAGAGTGGTGAGCGATGCTTCTGTATCATTGTTTACGAATCCGTCGTAAGTGAGTGTGAATTCGGGATTCTCCTGCCCCTGTTCTTTGGTATATGTTCCGGCTGTTACTGTCAGAGAAGCCTTGTTCACTGTCAGGGTTCCGTTTACAAGAGTTACATTCTTGTTTTCTACAGAACCGATGCTTACGATTATATCGTATGTACCTGCGCCGGGAACATCGGCAGCAGAGCAAGTGACAACAGGTACGCCGTAGATGCTTGCTCCGTCGGTAGCTTCTACATTATAAGCCAGTTCTGCCGGGATTGAATCTCCGTAAGTGATAGTATAGCTGTTGGCAGTAATGGTGAGACTTCCCTTAGCCATTTCAGCCTCGTGAGCAGCCTCTTCCTCAGCCTTGAGAACAGTATATTCATCTCTTGTCACCAGTTTGAGCTCTGCTGCAGTTCCTTCGGGAACTGTCAGATAAGCTGTATTGGCGGGGG
>Ga0065709_1029280_pt1 | contig 40209 bp, 29 predicted proteins | sample Hoacrofraction14_2_FD_59096 | JGI IMG/M metagenome (GOLD analysis project Ga0065709, IMG submission 59096) | Hoatzin crop microbial communities from Cojedes, Venezuela, sample from fiber fraction 14 v1 | ecosystem: Host-associated > Birds > Digestive system > Esophagus > Crop | place: Venezuela...
CAATTGGGAGTAGAGAAGTTAAAGAAGTTATCGGCGCTTCGCGCCTAGAAGTTAAAAGCCGATAGTTTCTCTTGCGAAGTCAAACAAACGAGAATATAGGAGATAGGAGTTAGGAGGTAGCCGATAGTGGAGTTTGTGAGTTTTTAAGTTTATAAGGATATGAGAGGAAGCAATATTACACAGCCGATGGTGGTGAGTTCGGTGTATGCTGGGCTAACGGTGTCGTTCCGCATAGACAGCAGCATGGGGCTTGCTCAGTGGTACTACAGCAACAACGGCAAGTTTGAGCCGAGTTGGACGGAGACTCCGCTCATCCTGACGCCGAAGACGTCGGTGAGCGACCCTGACGGGCTCATCAAGTCGCTGAGTTACGAGACTTATTGGTATGAGGTGACGGACGGGGTGGAGACGCTGATTACTTCGACCGACGCGAGCGCAGGTGTTTACCTGGACGGTGAGCGTCTGGTCGTCAAGAAGAACCTGGGCGAAGGTGGGAGCGCGACTTACCGTTGCCGCCTTGTCTGCGCGGACACTCGTAACGCGACGACGTTCAAGCTGGAGAAAGACGTGACGCTGGGCTGCTCGGTGAATGCCGACGCGCAGTACTACGTGAAGATACTGGCTCCGAAGCGTTATCACTATAACCCGCTGGCAGGGGCTGGGCTGAGCGGTGGCAGCACCTACGCGCTAAAGGGTCAGGTGCTGCTGGCGACGGATGACATCAGCAGCCGTGAGGGGTTGACGTACGACTGGCAGTACTGGACAGGCAAGGCGTGGGCGTCGATTGCGACCGATGGGACGATGCCGGAATATGTGAGCGGTCAGGGCGCACAGACCCTGATGCTGGACTTGGAGAAGACGGAGGGCATCAACCTGCGTCTGCGCGTGGAACTGGACGGTGAACCTCTGAAGGAAGAGGCCTACTGCGCTGCGAGCTGGCAGTATCCGCGGCTGAACGGTACGGTGTACAGCCCTCAGGGTCAGACCGTGGGTGCGGGCGTGGACCACATGGACTTTTACGCTAAGCTGCGTTACGACAACCACGACCTGAGCGAGGATGTGGCTGAGGAGTACTTGCGGCTGGAGTGGCAGTGGAAGAAGACGAACAGCGCGGCGGTGATTTCTGCCGGGTGGGGCCTGGAGAAGCGCCTCGATGCTGACAAGCTTCGCTGCACGGGGACGACGAACGCGGTGGTTTATCCGCTGGTGAGCACCCTGGGGGCGCTGCTCCTGCTGGAGGACGCGGATGGGAACTACGTGGTGGACGAGGATGGAAACTATGTGCTTGGGCGGGCGATGTGAATGACGAATTTGGAATTAACAATTAACAATTAACAATTAACAATGGGGAGATAGGAGTCAGGAGTAGCGCTCGCTGCGCTCGCTAGGAGTATAGGCCGATAGTGCAGGTGTGGTGGGCAAATAATAATTAATAAATAATAAATAATAAATAATAATTGGGGAGATAGGAGATAGGAGTATCGGGCACTGCGTGCCCTAGGAGTATAGGCCGATAGTGCAGGTGGGGCGCGGGGAATGATAATTAACAATAATAAATCATAACACAAATGCAAGAATGAAGACATCGGATTATTACACGGCCAGCGAGGACTTGGCTCGGCGTGCGTGCCTGATAGGTAAGCGCTACAAGACCGCTGATGGGAGGTATATTCTCTCGACGAAAGACTTGATGAACATCCGCTTCAGCGCGGAGGAGTATGTTAACGGCATCGACGTGGTTCAGGTGACGGAGCAGGAGGCTCAGGCCCTGATTCAGGCGAACGGCTATAAACTGGACTGACATGGGCACGAGCATTTCGAACAAATTTCTGATTACCGCCATAGACGACGGCATGACGGTACAGGGTAACCTGCGAAGCACGAAGACGCTGGTTCAGGCTTACGACGCGGCGACTGGCGGCGTGGCTCCCGACTGGACAGTGGCGAGCAATCAGCCAACGATTTACGCAGTGATTATGAAGGGGAGCACGCTGATGAGCACCTCTGCGCTGCAGTCGTACAAGTGGCTGCTGAATGGTCAGGAGATTGCCGACGGGGACGAACGGTTTGAGAAGACGACCTACGTGCTGGACTCTGTGAGCGTTCCGGCGCTGAAGATTGTGGAGAACCTGGCGAGCGCAGACAATCTGGACATCGACCTCATCACGCTTGAAGGCACGGTGGAGGTGACTGGTTCGCCGATAGCCTTCGCGATGGGCGTGGAGGTTCGCATCACTGAGGCGACGGGGAACGGCTACCTGGGCGTGGTGAGCTTTGACGGGCCGTGCGACATCACGGAGGACAACGACGAGGTGGAGATGACGGCGAGCCTGTTTTCTGCGATGAACGAGCTGACGGAATTCGACTGCAAGTGGTATGTGGGCAGCGAGACGAGCGCGCGCGGGACGGGCAAGACTTTCACGGTGGGCGCGGCTGACGTGACCGACTACGCGGTGGTGAAGTGCGAGTTCTACAAAGGCGGCGACCTGGTGGCGACTGCCTTCGTTGGGGTAGATGACACGACCGACCCGCAGTACATGTACGTGACGAGCGACAACAGCAATGGCAGTTCGGCGGTGATTAGGAGCAGCCAGGGCGCGATTACGTTCAAGTTCTGGGTGGCGACTCTGTCGGATGCGACGAACTATGACGAGAGCTACGAGACGTTCAAGGTGTACCTGTATGACGTGGAGGGGACCAATCTCAAGGCAGACGCCTCGGGCCACGCCTTCGCGAGCGACGGTACGAACTCCTACGTGGAGTGCACGCCGACGGACCATGTGGCGAGCATCACGCTGACCTACGCGGACGTGGCCGGCGAGGACTACGGGAAGGGGAGCCTGACTGGCATCATCGTGGCATCTTAGGAGGGAGGAGAAGCGATGGGAGCGGCAATTACCAACAGCTTCGTGATTACGGCGATAGCAGACGGCCAGAGCGTGACGGTGCAGTACTCTTCGGACAAGAGCACGTGGCACAGCACGTTTGTGAGCGGCGACCTGTATATGCGCCAGAGCACGGACGGCGGCGAGACCTGGACGGCCGCCATCCGGATTGTGGGGGAGAGCGGTGCGAACGGGGCGTACACCGACTACACGTTCGGCATCAGCGCGAGCGAGACGGCCGACGGCGCTCCTGCGGACATCTCCTCATGGTCTGACGCGCCGGTGGCGACGACTGATGCGAAGCCCTATTTGTGGGCGAAGGTGGTGCGCTATGACTCCAGCGGCAAGGCTGAAAGCACCACTTATATCCGGCTGACTGGCGCGCAGGGGGCTGATGGCGTGGCGTATTGGCTGGTTGTCAGTCCAGAAACGGTTAGGCTGACGAGCGCTGGCGTGACTGACGGGGCGCAGAAGATAACCCTCACCGCCTATTCCAATGAGGGCGGAACGACTGCCAAATGCTCTGCAAGATTGCTATTGTATTGGGAGCAGGAGCAGGAAGACGCACTCATTGACACCACCGCTGAAAGCGCAAGCGCGACCATCGCAAGCGGAACGTCTTATAACAAGGACTTGTGGGCGGAGATGTACGTTGGCGGAACGATGGTCTATCAGAAACTGATTGGCTCTGCGAGCAACGGCAAGCAGGGAGAAACGGGTAAAACAGGTGCGGCAGGCGCAGACGCAATTACTTACGAAATCGTGCTTGACGCGGACAGCATCATCTGCGAGGGCGACGGGACATTGAAAGCGCCTGTATCCATTGGCGTTACGGCCTACAAGTATGTAGGAGATAAAAAATACGAATACGGCGTGGACCAAGAGTTCTCCGAGCAGAGCAGTTACTTCTATGGCTACATCGGAACGACGAAGAAGTGGGAAAACCCCGTGGGCAACCCGTGGTTTGACTGGGGCTTGGACGACGAGACCACCGAGAGCCTGATAGCCGCAAACGACTTCATCAAGTTCGTTCTCTACGACGAGGAGACCAAGAGAACCACCACCAAGCAAATCCCGATTATAAGGAACGGCAGCAAGCTCCTCTACTACATGGCAGGGGCGTGGGACGAAAGCACGACCTACGTCCACGACGGGGTGAGTTGCCCCGTGGTGAGTTATGGCGAGCAGGACGGCAACCCCGTGTATTGGTTCCTGAAGAGCGAGGGCAGTTGGCAGGGCGCGGACTGCACGCCTGACACCGATTCGGCTGTTTGGCAGAAAATCACGAACTGGGAAGCGGTGTATGCGCGGCTGCTGTTTTCGGACTACGCGAAGCTGGGTTCGGCGATTATGTTCGGCGATTACCTGATGAGCCAGTACGGGAAGAACGCGAGCGGGGTGACGACGGGCGACTACAAGGACTTCAACGAGGCTGACCCGTTCAACGACAAGGGCAAGAACGCTTTCACGCCGAACATTCTGATGAACCTCTATACGGGGCGTGCGCTGCTGCAGTATGCCACGCTGCGTGGCATCACGGCGGAGGAGGGATTCTTCGGAAACATCACGGTGGAGGGGAACATCAACAACTTGGTGACTTACATAGATGACGGCAACTTCGGCACCTACTGCAAGGCTGGCGTCAAATGGAGCGGCGAGGCGGAAATGGATTCGCGCTATGGGCTGGACCTGCTGAACACATCGAACACGGTGCTGTACACTGGCACTCAGACCGAGCTGCACCTGCCGTTCGTTTCGACCAGCGCCTGGAAGCGCGTGAAGACGGAGTACAACGCCGACCTGGCGCGCTGGTACACCTTTGCTGACCTTCGCGCGCTGGTGGGGAAGCGCATCCAGTTCATCAACTACTCCAGCAACGTGGTGAAGCTCTGCCTCGGCACCCACATCGTGGAAAGCACGGACAGCAGCACGGGGTATGTGAAACGGGAGTTGCGGGAGGCCTCGGACTCCACGAGCAACTACATGCCAGTGAGCGTTGGGAAAATGGTGGAGCTGGAGCTGACTTGCACGGCGGACGGCTACCTTTGGAAAACCAACCACAGTTCAAGTTTCCAGACGATGGAAGACCTCTTTGCCGGCGACGGCAGCTGGAATCTGCCCGGCAATCTTGTGCCTTGCACTAGTTATCTGGAAACTGATGTCACGAAATTTTCTGATGGCAATAAATTCGTCAGCATCCTGGAGAACTTGTCGCAAGGCGGCGTTTCCTTCGGCGTGAGCAAGACCGTGGACGGCAACCCCTGCCAGCCCATCACGATACCTGCGGGGACGCGGAAGGTGGTGGTGCGCGCCGCGGGTTCTTACTACAGCGAAGATTACAAAGCGGACCGGTTTGTCTATCTGCGCGCACGCATCCTGCAGCAGGGCGCAGTGGCGCTGGGCGAAAGCACTTGGACGGCGGTGAACCAAAACGCTGGCGGATTTAGCTACCAGCTGGACCAGCTGGACGGCTGGGATGCGGAAACGCAATACTGGCTTGACCTAAGCATGCAGGGCTATGACGATGAAGGCGCTGTCGCGGATGTGTCAAAAGACACTGATGCCATGCTTTCGTACTTGAAACTCGAAATACTTTTCTACTAAAAAACAAAAGACATTATGGCAACAAACACATTGAAAGCGGCGCTTGCCGCACTGAACACGAAGGAGACGCTGGACAGTTTCTCCTCGGACCACCATATTGCCGTGCTGAACTCCAGCGGGGAGGTGGTGGGAATGGCATCGGTGGATGCGCTCATCAACGCGACGTCGGGCTACATTGACTTCGCTGACGCGGCGGTGGAGGAAATCTGCATCGCGAACTTCAGCTCGGACGGGGTTGGCGTAACCTACGCTGACGCAAAGAACGTAACGAGCATCGGGACGTTGTTCAAAGGCAACACAGAAATTACTTCTTTCGATGAACTGAAGTATTTTACTGGCGTGACCTCGTTGTCAGGAGGAGCTTTTTCAGGCTGCACGGGGTTGATGTCTATTGACTTGCGCAACATCAAGGATTGTTCAAGCGGAAATCAATTCCAAGGGTGTACTTCGCTGACGACAGCCCGAAATATGAAAAACATGGGCAGTGGCAGCGGAAAAAAGAATGGAGGGTATGTATTCGCATACTGCAGCAAGCTGACATCGGTGAACTTCAGCGGATGGACGGGCAATGCTTCATCCTTTAACTCTACAGGTATGATTAGAGGATGTACATCGCTCACAGAAGTGGACATGAGTGGCACCATCCTCATGAGCGGCAGCAGCTGGAACAACGCTTTCAATGGCTGCACGGGGTTGGTGACGCTTAATCTGGGCGAGGTGGATACCTCCAATGTTTCCTCACTCAGCGGTACATGGTATAAATGCACCGCATTGGAGAACCTCGCCTTCATTGGTCTTGGCGGCAACAAAACCAAAGCGCTCACATGGGATTTCAGCGCCTGCCCCCTGACTGCTGAAAGCGCACAGGCGCTAATAGAGGGTGCTGTGGACAGGAGTGACACTGCGACTTACACCGCCACGCACACTATCAAAATCAGCTCGACCACGGTCAGCAACCTTGGCGATGATTTTGATACGTTCAAGTCAGCATGCACGGCAAAAGGGTACACACTGACTTATTAAAGCTCGCTATTAGAATAATGTTCTAATACGATTTGAATCTTTGCGAAAAAAAGAAAGAAGGGCGCGCCTATTGACACGTCCTTCTTTTTTGTTGCAGAAGAACATTTCGTTTTACGATTCGCCCATGTTTTGAACCGTTTCGTTTTGGGATTGGAGAAAATTTCGTTTTGGGGATTATACGTCTATTTCCTGCGCAACACGGGACAGAAGGCAGCAAACTAACCTGCCCACGGCGCCACCACACCCTCCAACCGCCCTTCCCACCTCGGAAGGGCGGTCTTTTTATGCCCAAAGCACCCACTCGAAATCCCCCAAACATTTTGAGGATACCGACATTTTCCGCCCAAAACATTTTGAGGTGAGCGACATTTTCTGCTCAAAACATTTTGAGGAAACGGGCAAAATGATTAACTTTGCAACCTAAAACTCAGCACGATATGGCTAAAAGAGTATTCAAGCGGAAAGCATACGAGCGCCTTTTGCAGTGGAAAGAGCGCAGCGCGGGGCGCACGGCGATGCTGGTGGAAGGCGCAAGGCGCATCGGCAAGTCCACCATTGTCGAGGAATTTGCGAGGAAAGAATACGACACCTACATCCTCATCGACTTCTCCAAGGCGCCGCAGCGCGTACACGACCTCTTCAACGACCTGTCGGACTTGGATTACATCTTCATGAACCTGCAGCTCATCTACCATGTAGAGCTCAAAAAGCGCAAGTCCGTCATCATCTTCGACGAAGTCCAGTTCCAACCAAAGGCCCGTCAGGCAATCAAACACCTCGTGGCCGACAACCGCTACGACTACATAGAGACAGGCTCACTCATCTCCATCCAGAAGAACGTGGAGGGCATCCTGCTCCCCAGCGAGGAAGTGCGCCTCAAGATGTACCCCATGGACTACGAGGAATTCCGATGGGCCATGGGCGACGAAGCCACCATCCCCCTGCTCCGCACCATGCTCAGCAGCAAAGAGAAAGTCAGCGAAGGTGTGCACCGCCAACTCATGCGCGATTTCCGAATCTACATGCTCGTGGGCGGCATGCCGCAGGCCGTCAGCGCCTATCTCGACACCGCCAACCTGGCCGAAGTGGACATGCGGAAGCGCGAAATCATTGACCTCTACGAGAGCGACTTCCGAAAAATCGACCCAACGGGCAACATCTCCGTCTTTTTCGATGCCATACCAGCTCAGCTCACCAAGAACGCCATGCGCTACCAAGTGGCAAACGTCGTGGAAAATGCCACATACGCCCGCGTGGCTAAGAAACTCACCAACCTGCAGGAGTCCATGACCGTCAACGTCGCCTATCACGTCAGTGACCCAAACGTGGGCATGGCGCTCAGCAAAGACACTGAGCGATACAAGCTTTTCGTATGCGACACGGGACTTTTTGTCACACTCGCCTTCAAAGACCGCGACTTCACCGAGAACGTCATCTACGAAAAACTGCTCTCCGACAAGCTTAGCGCCAACCTCGGCTACATCTACGAAAACGTGGTGGCGCAAATGCTCGTCGCGGCAGGGAGCGAACTCTATTACTACACTTTCCCCACCGAAAGCGGCAAGCACAACTACGAAATCGATTTCATGATTGCCCGCAAAGCGAAAATCTGCCCCATCGAAGTGAAATCATCGGGCTACAACCGCCACGCCTCGCTCGATGCCTTTGCCCGGAAATACTCCGCGCGCATCCAGGACAAATACCTCATCTACACCAAACCGCTCCGCAAAGATGGCGACGTCTGCCTGCTGCCAGTCTATATGGCAGGCCTCATATAGTCCGCAGCAGCCCGCCATCTCCACGCTCCAATCCCCAAACATTTTGAGGATACCGACATTTTCCGCCCAAAACATTTTGAGGTGAGCGACATTTTGGGGGCAAAGCGGTTCGGCTTGCTATGGAAAAGTTCGAGCTTATTGCTTGTCAAAACCTCCTTTCAACTTCACTTGCGCTCATGCTTTTGCGGACCGATTTGTCGTTGGCGTTGAAGAATTTATAGGACACGGAGAAATACAATGTGGGATAATTGTATCGGTTGTTGAAGGTTATGGTGTAGCCATCCCTTTCGCTGCGGCCTTTATAGGGCGACGAAATAAGGCTCAGTCCTGCAATGCTTATGGTCAGTCTGCGATTGAGCAGGAAGCAAGTCAGCCCCAAGTCCATGCTGTACTGCGGGTCAATGGTCGCTACGGTGGTCTTCTGCTTCCCAGAATAATTGCCGGAGACGTACCCCGTGAACGTACGTTTTTTGTTGAACACGAACTCCAGATAGCCATCGGCGCCCCATTCCCATCCCGTCATCTTAGATGCCAACAAAGGATTGTCAGACGTATATCGGCTATAGCCGCAGTTTGCGCTGACAGAGGCCGTGAGCCAGGCGATTTTGTCATACCAGTAAGAAGCTTCCAGTCCGCACAGCCGGCTGCTTTGGGCATTCTCTGGCTGCGTAATGATGTCGCCTTCAGCGTTGATGGTCGTAACATCAGAAATGATGTCGCTGCCAAAGTCCAAAGCGCCGGCCACTTGCAGGCTGCCGCGATAGGTGTAGCCGATGCGTGTCTTGTAGTGCTTCTCTGGGCGCAATTCGGTGTTGCCCAGCATGAAACTCCTCTGGCTGATGCGCCAGGTGAAAGGATTCAACTGGCCGAATTTGGGTTGCTGAACTGACGAATTGAAAGTGGCAGAGAGTTGGTGAGCAGAAGAGAGTTTGAATGTGGTGTGCAGTGACGGGAGCCAAGTGACGAAACTGCTATAGGATGTCCAGCCATCGCCATTGTTGTGCCTTCGGGAGGTCACGTCAGAGATTAGTCCGATGCGGCTCCATGCCTTTGCGCTTAGTTGCATCGTCGCGCTGACGTAGGGCGCAAAGCAAAGTTCGTCGAGGCGGAAATCGTTGCTTTGCTGGTAAGTTTCGTCGCTGTCGCCATCCATCCACTGCTCATGCGAACGCTTCTTGCGGGTGCGGCTCTGCAGATATTTCAGGCCGAAGTCCATGACGTAGTTGCCCGCGCCGTCCAACTTCAGGCTGTAATCGTTATTCATGCCCACGCCATTCACCTTCAGCAAGTCGTCGTCGCTATAGGTGAAATAGGGCATGGTGTCGCTGGTGCGTGTTCCGACGAAGCCAGCCTGCTGCGTCTCCTTATAATTATAATACGACGCCTCGAGCCAAACCTTATGATTGCGTTGCCCAAAATTCTGTTCCAGATAGGCTGTGACGCTTTTTTTCGGCGTGTCAAACGAGATGTCGTTCTCATTGTCCGCGTCTATGCCGAGCGTTCCTTGAGGGATGGTGCGCTCATACGACGTGAACGCGTTATCGACAGAACGCTTGTTGACAGCCCCCGTGACGCCAGCCATTCCCTTGGCCGAGTAGTTCCACTGCAAGGTGCTCCTGATGCCGCGGTAAGTGTTGTCGCCTTGCGATGGCGTCAGCATCTCGTATTGCGCCTGGCCGTAGTCGTAGCACACATTCTCACGCGTATAGTCCCCGCTGCTGTTGTAGGTCGGAGACACCGAGAAAAACAGTTTGCGGCTGTTGTACATCGCGGTCCCATATCCTCCATAGCGGTAATTGTGGTGCGTGCCCTTCATCAGTTCCGTGCCGACGATTCCGCCAAAATATTTTTCGAAAGCCGATGAAGTGTGAAGAATGACCATTGCGGTATTTCCGTCACGGTCATACCGCAGCGGCGGTTGCCTCAGCACCTCCACCCGCTCGATTAACTTGGCGTCGTAACCCTTAAGAATGGAGGCCAATTCGCTTTCGTCAACACGTTGCACAACCTTGCCAATCTGAAGGATGATGTTCTTTTTCCCGGCCACCCCAATTTCGTTTCCCTTTATCGTGAGCTGGGGAATGCAGTGCAAGAGGTCAAACGCATCGTTGTAATTGGCATTGAGGCCCGAGACATCCACGCTGAATCCGTCCCGTTGCGGCCGCACCCGGGTGATTCGCCCGTTCACCACCACCGTCTGCAATTCCTCGACGCTCTCTTCCAAAAGGATGCTGCCAAGAACCGTGTCGCTGGCGACTGCCATTGGCCGCGCAATCAACTCATAGCCCACGCTGCTTGCGCCAAAGATGTAATTGCCCTTATCCACTTTCAGCAGGAACCGCCCCTTTTCATCGCATCCACCGCTGCAGATGATTTGCTGCGCGGAGTCTGTGACAAACACGCTCGCCCAGGGCAAGGCCAGGCTGTCTTTGTCCACAATTGCGCCGCTGATTTTGCATTGCTCGCTCTGTGCAAGCACGCTGACGCTGCCGCAGAGCATCAGCAATGCCGGCAGTACTTTGAACATCTTTCTCGTCATAAAACAAGTTTAAACGTTTATCACTTCTTCATTTATTTGAGGTTGCCCCTCTACGCTATAATACGCAAAACAGCAAAAGGTAAACAGCATGTGGAGATTTTTTTTGAAAAAAAATTTCAAGAAATCTGCATAACATCTATCTGAAATCACCTTATTGAGGCAAAAGCTGCGGTCATTGTTACTGCAAAAGCCCATTTTGTTTCATAAAACGGCTCGATTCATTTCGGCAGCGGCCGAAGTCCATGCAGGAAAAATGCGCCGGCGACTATGAAAACGACCGCAGTGGTTTTTGAAAACGACCGCAGTGGTTTTGGAAAACGACCGCAGTCGTTTTTGGAAACGAGCGCAGTGGTTTCGGAAATGGTGCCGCTGTTTTTGCCTCTGGAGCAAAAAAAACGGCGCAAAACTTGCATAAGTGGCAAAAAGGCAGTAAGTTTGCAATACAAAAGCACGCAATGTAAACTTGACCGCTTGCAGTGAAGAAATAAACCGCACGCAGTGATAAACGAATACTATAACCAGCTGGTGGAAATCCTGATGGCGCAGCCCGAGGGCATGCGCCTGGGGAACGTTGCGCGTGCCATCTACAACAGCCATTGCAATTTGTTTGAGGCGAGCAATGAGGCGCTCTACCGCGAGATATACAATGTGGTGGCGCGGCACCTCTACCGCGAGAGCCGCAAGCGCACGAGCCCGTTCATGCGCACGAAGTGGGGGTGGTATGCGCTGCGGCAGAATTTCGTGGTGCAGTTGGAGCTGCCGTTCGACGCATGGGACGATGAGGACATCACGCTGCCTCCGCGCCAGCCGCAGCAGGCGGCGCCGAAACCGCAGGCCTACATGCGCGACCTTTTTGAGTGACCCCATGCGTGCTTTTCCGCTTCTGTTTTGGAACTAAATTTTACGCTTTATGAAGAGAATTCTTTCTGCAGTTTTGCTCGCCGCCGTGGCATGCCTGGGCGCCCAGGCGCAGTCGGCGCGCGAGGAAATCTACGGCGACCGCCATTTGGCCGGCAGCAACTACCTGGATTATGACCGCTATTTTGGCAAAAACACGCTGACGCCCTCGCCCAAGGGCTATGAGCCGTTCTACCTGACGCACTATGGCCGGCACGGCTCGCGCTGGCTGCTTGGCGACGGCGACTACACGCGGGTGCTGCATCCGCTGCGCAAGGCGAAGGAGCAGGGCAAGCTGACTGCCGAGGGGGAGCGGGCGCTGGCGGAAATGGAGCGCTTTTACCCGTGCACGCTGAAGCGCTGGGGCGACCTCACGACGGTGGGCGAGCGCCAGCATCACGGCATTGGCAAGCGCCTGGCGGAGCGGTTCCCGGAGATTTTCCTGAAGAAGGGCGTGACGGTTGACGCACGGAGCACGGTGGTGCCGCGCTGCATCCTGTCGATGATGGGCGAGTGCGAGGAGCTGCAGGGCGCCAATCCGTCGATTCGCATCCACAACGACGTGAGCGAGAGCCTGCAGGGCTACCTGAATGCGCCGTGGCGTGGCCGCGTGAGGCAGGAAGGGGGCAAGGGCTGGGACGTGCGCGGCCAGTATAAGGACCGCCTGTCGCACCCGGAGCGCCTGTGCCAGGTGCTGTTCAACGACCAGCAGTGGGCGCAGGACAGCCTGAATGCCAAGTCGTTCATGCGCCATCTCTTTGAAGTGGCCACCAACATGCAGAGCCACGAGGACGGCGGCGATGTGCTGCTCAATCTGTTTACTGACGAGGAATGCTACGACCAGTGGCGCATCCGCAACATAGACTGGTACATCGGATACGGGCCGAGCCCGCTGACGAGCGGCGTGATGCCGTTCAGCCAGCGCAATCTGCTCATGAATATCATTGAGAGCGCGGACACGGTGACGCAGACTCAGGCGGCGCTGCGCTTCGGCCACGAGGTGTGCGTGATGCCGCTTGCCTGCCTGCTCGAGCTGGACAGTTGCGGCCGCCAGGTGGAAAACCTCGACGAGCTTGACGAGCAGTGGGTGAACTACCGCATTTTCCCCATGGCGTGCAACGTGCAGCTCATTCTCTACCGGCCCACGAAGGGGCGCAGCGGCGACATTCTGGTGAAGGCGCTGCTCAACGAGAAGGAGGCGACGCTGCCCGTGGCCACTGACCAGTTCCCCTACTATCGGTGGGAGGACGTGCGGGCCTACTATCTGGAGAAAATCCGCCGCTTCGACGAAACCAACGAGCAATAGTTGCCCCGCGCAGGTGCCGCCGCGCCGCTTTTCTTCCGAATTGAAAGCAAAAGCGGAAGAAAAAGCGCGATTTGTTTGCCCAGAACGGCATTTTTGATTAACTTTGCAAACTTTTAGTGCGCTTCGGGCCGCTGCGGCGGTTTGGAGCGGACTTGCTACACATTATTATATATAGACGGAACAGAAAGGTAAAAAGCGATAAGACGATGACAGACAGACTGTTTATTTTTGACACCACCCTGCGCGACGGCGAGCAAGTGCCGGGCTGCCAGCTCAACACCGTGGAGAAAATTCAAGTGGCCAAGCAACTGGAAAGCCTTGGCGTGGACGTGATTGAGGCCGGTTTCCCCATTTCCAGCCCAGGCGACTTCAACTCGGTGATTGAGATTTCGAAGGCCGTGACGTGGCCCACCATCTGCGCCCTGACGCGCGCCGTGGAGAAAGACATCGACGTGGCGGCCGACGCGCTGAAATATGCCAAGCACAAGCGCATCCACACGGGCATTGGCACGAGCGATTCCCACATTAAATATAAGTTCAACAGCAACCGCGAGGAAATCATTGAGCGCGCCGTGAGGGCCGTGAAGTATGCCAAGCGCTACGTGGAGGACGTGGAATTCTACGCCGAAGACGCGGGCCGCACGGAGAACGAGTATCTGGCGCGCGTGGTGGAGGCGGTCATCAAGGCCGGCGCCACGGTGGTGAACATTCCCGACACCACGGGCTACTGCCTGCCGTCGGAGTATGGCGAGAAAATCAAGTACCTGAAGGAGCACGTGGACGGCATCGACAAGGCCATCATTTCCACCCACTGCCACAACGACCTGGGCATGGCCACGGCCAACACCATGAGCGGCATCCTCAACGGAGCGCGGCAGGCCGAGGTGACCATCAACGGCATTGGCGAGCGCGCCGGCAACACGTCGCTCGAGGAGGTGGCCATGATTCTGAAGTGCCACAAGGGCATTGGCATTGAGACCAACATCAACACCACGAAAATCTACCCCACGAGCCGCATGGTGTCGAGCCTGATGAACATGCCCGTGCAGCCCAACAAGGCCATTGTGGGCAAGAACGCCTTCGCGCACTCCAGCGGCATCCACCAGGACGGCGTGCTGAAGAACGTGCAGACCTACGAAATCATGAATCCGAAGGACGTGGGCATCGACGACAACAGCATCGTGCTCACCGCCCGCAGCGGACGCGCCGCGCTGAAAAACCGCCTGGAAGTGCTGGGCGTGAAGCTGGAGCAGGAGAAACTGAACGCCGTTTACGAGCAGTTCCTCAAGCTGGCCGACAAGAAGAAGGACATCAACGACGACGACATCCTGGTGCTTGCCGGCGCCGACCGCACGCAGAACCACCGCATCAAGCTCGACTACCTGCAGGTGACGAGCGGCGTGGGCGTGCAGAGCGTGGCCAGCCTGGGCCTGAACATCGCCGGCGAGAAATTCGAGGAGTGCGCCAGCGGAAACGGTCCGGTGGACGCTGCCATCAAGGCGCTGAAGAAAATCATCAACCGCCAGATGACGCTCAAGGAATTCACCATCCAGGCCATCAGCAAAGGCAGCGACGACGTGGGCAAAGTGCACATGCAGGTGGAGTACAACAAGCAACTCTACTACGGCTTTGGCGCCAACACCGACATCGTGGCCGCCAGCGTGGAAGCCTACATCGACTGCATCAATAAATTCAAACTGTGATACAGGGAAAGACGCTTGGAAGAAAAAGTTAAAGAATTTAGAGAAGTTATCACTCGCTTCGCTCGTTAGAAGTTAAAGCCGATAGAAAAGCGGCACGACTTGTGGTAACGGCTAGCGGCCTTGGCCGCGATAACTTCTTTAACTTCTATAACTTCTAAACGAACCTCAAAAACTTAAAAACTTAAAACCTCATAACATCACCCTCAATGAATACCCTTTTCGACAAAATATGGGACGCGCACGTGGTTCAGAACGTGCCTGACGGCCCAACCCAACTCTACATCGACCGGCTCTACTGCCACGAAGTGACCTCGCCGCAAGCCTTTGAAGGCATGCGCCAGCGCGGGCTGAAGTGCTTCCGCCCCGACCACATCGTCTGCATGCCCGACCACAATACGCCCACCCACGACCAGGACAAGCCCATTGCCGACCCCGTGGGCCGCAAGCAGGTGGAAACCCTCGCCAAGAACGCTGAGGAGTTCGGCCTCACCCACTTCGGCATGATGGACAAGCGCAACGGCATCATCCACGTGGTGGGCCCAGAGCGCGGCCTCTCGCTGCCCGGCATGACCATCGTCTGCGGCGACAGCCACACCTCCACCCACGGCGCTGTGGGCGCGGTGGCCTTTGGCATCGGCACCAGCGAAGTGGAAATGGTGATGGCCAGCCAGTGCATCCTGCAGCAGAAGCCTAAGTCGATGAGAATCAGCATCGACGGCCACCTCGGATGGGGCGTTTCCGCCAAGGATATCGCCCTCTACCTCATGTCGAAACTCACCACGAGCGGCGCCACCGGCTACTTCATCGAGTATGCTGGAAGCACCATCCGCGGCCTGTCCATGGAGGGCCGCCTCACGCTCTGCAACCTCTCCATCGAGATGGGCGCCCGCGGCGGATTCATTGCCCCAGACGAAGTGACGTTCGCTTACCTGAAGGGCCGCGAGAACGCGCCGAAGGGCGAGGACTGGGACCGCGCCGTGGCCTACTGGCGCATGCTGCGCAGCGGCGACGACGCCGTGTTCGACAAGGAACTCCGTTTCGCTGCCGAAGACATTGAGCCCATGGTAACCTACGGCACCAACCCCGGCATGGGCATGGGCATCACCCAGAGCATTCCCACGCTGGAAAGCATTGACGACGCCGGCCGCGCATCGTTCCAGAAGTCGCTCCACTACATGGGTTTTGAGCCGGGTCAGAAACTCCTCGGCACGCCTGTGGACTACGTTTTCCTCGGCGCCTGCACCAACGGCCGCATTGAGGACTTCCGCGCCTTCGCCAGCCTGGTGAAGGGCCGCAAGAAGGCGGAGGGCGTCACCGCTTGGCTCGTGCCTGGCTCGTGGCTGGTGAACAAGCAGATTCACGAGGAAGGCATCGACAAAGTGCTCGAGGCCGCAGGATTCCAACTGCGCCAGCCGGGCTGCTCCGCCTGCCTCGCCATGAACGACGACAAGATTCCCGCCGGAAAACTCTCCGTCTCCACGTCGAACCGCAACTTCGAGGGACGCCAAGGCCCCGGCGCACGCACCGTGCTTGCCTCGCCCCTCACGGCCGCTGCTGCAGCGGTGACCGGCGTCATCACCGACCCCCGCGAACTGATGTAAATCCTGCCACCCGAAAACACCGAAATCATGAAACAGAAATTCGACATCATAGAGTCCACCTGCGTGCCACTGCCGCTCGAAAACGTGGACACCGACCAAATCATTCCCGCACGATTCCTCAAGGCAACCACCCGCGACGAGAAATTCTTCGGCGACAATCTCTTCCGCGACTGGCGCTACGACAAGGACGGGCAGCCCAAGCCCGACTTTGTGATGAACGACCCGCGCTACGGCGGGCAAATCCTCGTGGCAGGCAAGAACTTCGGCTCGGGCAGCAGCCGCGAGCATGCCGCATGGGCCATTGCCGGCGCCGGATTCCGCGTCGTCATCTCCTCCTTCTTCGCCGACATCCACAAGAACAACGAGCTCAACAACTTCGTGCTGCCCGTGCAGGTGAGCGAGGCGTTCCTGGCCGAACTCTTCGCCAGCATCAAGGCCGACCCCAAGACCCAGGTGCGCGTCGATGTGCCGCAGCAAACCGTGACCAACCTCGCCACGGGCAAGAGCGAGCATTTCGAACTCAACGGCTACAAGAAATACTGCCTCATGAACGCCCTCGACGACATCGATTTCCTCCTTGAGAACAAAGACAAAATCGAGGCCTGGGAGCAAAACGGCGCACCCGAAGCATAATTCCACATTCGTAATTCGTAATTCCAAATTCCGAATATGCCTTTCGAAATCATGGACACCACGCTGCGCGACGGCGAGCAGACCAACGGGGTGTCGTTCATCACGCACGAAAAACTCAGCATTGCCCGGCTCCTGCTGCGCGACCTCAACGTCAGCCGCATAGAGGTGGGCAGCGCCCGCGTGAGCGACGGCGAGAAAGACTCCGTGCGCGCCATTTGCCGCTGGGCGCGCCAGGCCGGACGGCTCGGCAGCGTGGAAGTGCTCGGCTTCGTCGATGGCCAGCGCAGCATTGACTGGATTAGCGACTGCGGCTGCAAGGTGATGAACCTGCTGTGCAAGGGCAGCGAGCGCCACCTCCATTTCCAGCTCGGCAAAACCCTCAGCGAGCACGTGGCAGACATCCGCCAAAGCCTCGACTACGCCAAGCAGAAAGGCATCAGCGTCAATATCTATCTGGAGGACTGGAGCAACGGCATGAAGGATTCGCCGCAGTTCGTGCACGACCTCGTGGCCGCGCTGCAAGACACCGACATCGTGCGCTACATGCTGCCCGACACCCTCGGCGTGCTCAACCCCGACCGCGTGAAGCAATACATGCAGCAGATGCGCGAGTGGTTCCCCAACTTCCATTTCGACTTCCACGCCCACAACGACTACGACCTGGCCGTGGCCAACTCGCTTGCCGCGGCGGAGAGCGGCTGCAACGGCCTCCACACCTCCATCAACGGCCTGGGCGAGCGCGCCGGCAACGCACCACTCGCCAGCGTGCAGGCCGTGCTGAAGGACCAGCTCGGCGTTGAAACCGGCATTCACGAGGAAAGCCTGAACGACGTGGCCCGACTCGTGGAGAGTTTCAGCGGCATCCCCATTCCGCCCAACCGCCCCATCGTGGGCGAAAGCGTCTTTACGCAAGTGGCCGGCGTGCATGCCGACGGCGACAAGAAGAACAACCTCTATTTCAATAACCTGCTGCCCGAGCGATTCGGCCGCAAGCGCGAATATGCCTTGGGCAAGAACAGCGGCAAGGCAAACATCCTCAAAAACCTCGAGCAACTGGGCCTGGAGCTCACGCCGGAGCAGACCCGCATGGTCACCGACCGCATCATCGAACTCGGCGACAAGAAGCAGCTCGTCACGCAGGAAGACCTGCCCTACATCGTGAGCGATGTGCTGAAGCACGCTGCCCCCAACGACCGCGTGCGCCTCCGCTCCTACATGGTCTCCACTGCCTACGGCCTGAAGCCCATGGCCAGCGTGAAGCTCGAAGTGAACGGCACCGTCTATGAGGAATCCGCCATGGGCGACGGTATGTACGACGCATTTGTTCGCGCCGTGCGCCACATCTACCGCGACCGTCTGCACCAGCCCTTCCCCTGGCTCACCAACTACGTGGTGAGCATCCCGCCCGGCGGCCGCACCGATGCCCTCGTGCAGACCACCATTTCCTGGACCTGGAACGACCGCGCCTACCGCACCCGCGGCCTCGACGCCGACCAAACCGAGTCGGCCATCAAGGCAACCATCAAAATGCTCAACATCATCGCCAACGAGACCATGGCCGAGTGAACCGCTTGCCGAAAAACGTTTTGTAAGCAGAAACGAATATTTTTGCAGAAAAAAGCAAGCGAAACATTGCAGGAGGGCAGAAAAAAGTGGCGAAAAGGCGAACTTTTTCCCATGTGTGCGAAAACACATGTTTTATAACATATAAAAAAATTAGTTTCTTAAGGTAAATAGCTGTACCTTTGCAGCATCCTAAAAACAATCTTTTTACCTTAAAAAATTAATACTTATTGAGAACGAAAAAGAGGCACTCGTGAGAGTCCCTCTTTTTTTTGCGCCAACCCCTGCGGCGGATGGCGAATCGTCTGCCTCGCCATGTCGAATTGCCGCCGCAAAATCTTCGACGCCCATTGCTTGCCTTGGCGGCGTCCCTTTCTTGCCTTGGCGGCGTCCCTTTCTTGCCTTGGCGGTGTCCCTTTCTTGCCTTGCCGAAACATCTCCCTCGCGCGCGTATATATATAATAAGGTGTAGGCGATGCAATTCGCGCCAGAGCCTGCCCCTGCAAAAAACGATGCCCTTCCTTTGCGAAAACGATGCCCTTCGTTTTCAGAAACGAAGGGCTTCTTTTTCCGAAACGACGCCCTTCGTTTCGTAGCGGGGTGGGGCGCTGATGTTGCACAAATGTACGAAAATACATTTTTTTAGTACGAAAACGTTAATTTTTACGCAAAAATGGCGGTAGTTTGTTTCGTTTTTGTTAATTTTGCAACGGAATGTGCTGTTGCAACTGTGCAGAAGATATTTTTGACCCAAAACCAAAACGCAAAACGTTATGAAGAAGAATCTAAGCAACTACGTGGCACCGCAAGTGCAAGTGAGCGTCGTGGATGTGCAGGCGCTCATGCAAACGAAGTCGCTTCCTGGAGGCACAGGAGGCGGCGGAAACATCCCCGAAAGCAAGGAGCGCAAGGAATCTGACGAGGAGGAAAGCTCCTGGAGCGAAAGCCTTTGGTGAAAATGGGCGCGGACTACGATAGCCAAATCAGCGCGCTGCTGGGCACCATGCCTCGCATCACGCTCGACGAGATGTCCTCGATTCGGTTGATGAACCGCATCGACACGAAGTTTGTTGCATCGAAGCGGCAGCTCGCTGAGATGCTGCAACTGGTGCAGGAAAAGTATTTCGTGCAGGAAATCAACGGCGACCGCATCAGTCCCTACATCACCACCTACTTCGACACGCCGGCCTATACGCAGTACATGCAGCACCACAACCGCCGCGCCAGGCGAACGAAAGTGCGCGTGCGAACCTACCTGAGCAGCGGCGACCTCACCTTCCTGGAGGTGAAGCGGAAGAACAACCACGCGCGCACCAAGAAGAAGCGCATGCAGGTAGTGAGCCTCGAGGCCGCGCCAACAACCGAGGGCGCAGCCGAACTGGTGCGCGAGCGAACGGGGCTGGAACTGAGCGACATGCATCCCATCGTGCAGAACCAATTCGACCGCATCACGCTCGTGAACCGTGGCAAGACGGAGCGCCTGACCATCGATTTCAACGTCCGTTTCCACAACTTCGAGACGCTTTGCGACCGCGACACAGGCAATATCGTCATTATTGAACTGAAGCGCGACGGAAACATCTTCTCGCCCATCACCAGCGTGCTGCGCGACCTGCACATCCACCCCACGGGCTTCTCAAAGTGCTGCATCGGCATGGCCATGACCGACGAGCGGCTCAAGCAGAACAACTTCAAGCAGAAACTCCGCCTGCTGCGCAAAATCAATGCCGACGACACCTACCGCATCCGCCCCTACGAGGACGATGTGCTATAACACCCAACGAAACGATGGAAGTTAAAGAATTTAAAGAAGTTATCAGGCACTGCGTGCCTTAGAAGTTATAGCCAATACCATGGCTATCGGCTTTAACTTCTAGCGACTGAAAGGAGCGATAACTTCTCTGACTTCTCCCAAAAGAATAATCCTAAAAACCAATCTGATAACCCTGTCGATATGGACACGCTGAACGATTTTCTGGCCTCTCTCAGTGGCGACACCGTGCGCATTGTGGACCTGTTCCTGCGCCTCATTGTGAACACCATCTTCTGCTTCATCATTGCGCGCTGCTTCTACTTCCCCAAGAGCCGCCGCAAGGACTTTTTCATGACCTACATCCTGGTGGGATTCTGCATCTTCATGCTCATCCACCTCATGGGCGACGCCAAAATCAAGACCGGCATCGCCATGGGCCTCTTCGCCATTTTCTGCATCATGCGCTACCGCACCGAGAGCGTGCCCATCCGCGAAATGACCTACCTATTCCTCGTCATTTCCATGGCTGCCATCAATGCCTTGGCCTGGATGGCGGACATCAGCGACAAGCACCCGCAGTTCCTCGGCGCAGAGCTCACCGCCGTGGGCGAATTGGCCGTGACCGACGCCCTTTTCATCCTCGCCATTTGGATTGCCGAGCGCAAGAACTTCGCAAAAGGCCTCTCGTCGAAGTACATTAAATACGACAAAATCGACCTCATCACGCCCGAGCATCACGACGAGCTCGTGGCCGACCTGAAGAAGCGCACGGGCCTCGACATCACCAATGTCTCCATCGGCAGCATCGACTTCCTGAAGGACATGGCGCTCATCAAAATCTTCTACAACGACGAAGACCAGGGCGGCGAGGAATCGCTCAGCAAAATGCCCAAAATGTACGACTGATGCGACCAGCACGCAAGTTTGTTTCACCAAAAAACGTACAAGAAATAAGATGAAAAAGATTGTTTTCATGGCCCTGTTGCTGCTCACCGCAGTGGGCGCTCAGGCACAAGACGGCGACGATTTCGGCCTCGACTTCAGCGCCGCCGTGGAGAAAAAACTGGCCAAAGGGCTCAGCGTGGATGCCGAGCTGGACTACCGCACGCAGGACAACACCAGCCGCACCGAGCGCTGGGGCGTCGGCGTGGGCATCGACTGGCGATTCTACCAGAGCGCCGACAAGAAATGGAACCTCAAGGCCTTCGGAGGATTCGAATATATTTGGAAGCACAACCTCAGCGAAACCAAGGACCACTACAACACGAGCGGCGTATATAACGGCTACAACGTAACCGATTGCTACTGGGTGCACCGCCAGCGCTACAGCATTGGCGCGGCCGTGAACTACAAGCCCGTGAAGCGCTTCAACATTCAGCTCCGCGAGACCTTCCAGTTTAACCACTATAACGCTGTGGACGGCATCGACCGACAGAAATACCGCCACAACGATGACGACGAAATCTACCTCAAAGAGACCGACACGAAGACAAAAGAGGCCAAGGACCGCAGCGTGCTTCGCAGCAAACTCACCCTCAGCTACAACTTCAAGGAGGTGAAGCTCGAACCCTTTGTGAGCGTGGACTACGGCGTAGGCCTCAACTACACCGCCAACAAGTGGAAATTTGCCGTCGGAACCGACTACAACATCACCAAGCAGCACCGCCTCACCTGCTTCTACCGCTACAACACCGACGACGACGATGACGAGCCCAACGGACATCTCATCGGCCTCGGCTACAAATTTTCCTTCTGAACCAAGCATCCCTAACCCTTTGAAAATAAACAAAAACCAGAAAACGATATGAAAAAAATGCTTCTCGTGGCCATTGCCACAATCTGCAGTCTCAGCGCTTTCGCCGACGACCTCAACCTCTACATCATCGACAGCAGCAACACCGAGGCAAGCTACCCCGTGAGCTCGCTCCAGAAAATCACCTTCGAAAGCGGCAACGTGGTCGTGACTACCACCAGCGGAACCACCGCCAGCACCGCCATCAGCGACGTTTCCAAGATGTATTTCGGAACCGCCAGCACCGCCATTGAGACCGCTCAGGCAGCGCAAGACATCGCTTTCGACGGGCAGAACATCACCGTCCTCGGCGGCGGCAAAGTCAGCGTGTTCCAGCCCAGCGGCGCCCTCGTGGCCAGCGCTACTGCCGACGACGGGCAAACCATCAGCCTGCAGACGCTGCCCAAAGGCATCTACGTGGTGAAAATGGACGGCAAGAGCTTTAAAGTCGTAAAGAAATAAGCGGTGAAACCCTAACCACGCCAAGGCCTTTTCCGCGCAGCGCAACCATTCCCGCCGCGCGGAGGCGCCTTGCCACAACACACAGACAACCATGAAGCGACTCCTTGCCCTGCTCTGCGCTGCCGCCTGCATCGGCGCGGCTTCGGCGCAGACCACAGCCTACGTCTGCGACGGCTACGACTACGACGCCGTAACCCTCACTGACCCCACCAACGTGACCTTCTCCACCGACCAGAGCGAAGTGACCATCGGCGACGAAACCTTCGACGTGGACGACGTGGACAGCATCGTTTTCCATGAACCGCAGTACAACTGCGTCACCGTGACCTACAGCGGCACGAGCGCCACCGTGGACATTCCCTCCACCATCAGCGGCGTGACCAGCAGCGTGAGCGGAGCACACGTAACCCTCACCAGCACAAACACTTCCGACGAAATCCTCTACGTCGTAAGCGGCACAAGCACCAACGGCTCGCTCACCATCACCGGCTCCTACAAAATGCGCATCCACCTCAACGGCGTCAACCTCACCAGCCTCAAGGGCGCCCCGTTCGTCATCGACTGCGGCAAGCGCATCGAGGTGAAACTCATGAAGGGCACCACCAACACCTTCGTTGACAACGCCAGCGGCGCGCAGAAAGCATGCTTCTACGTCAAGGGCCACCTTGAGCTCAAGGGCAAAGGCACCCTCAACGTCACCGGCAACACCAAGCATGCCATTGGCGTGGGCGAATACCTCCAGCTCAAGTCATCCACCGGAACCATCAACGTCCTCGGCGCAGTGAGCGACGGCATACACTGCGGCAAGGGAGTCGCCGGCACAGAGCACAACCAGTTCATCATGAACGGCGGAACCCTCAACATCTCCGGCTGCGGAAGCGACTGCATCGACGCCGACGACTACGGCGCCATGCGCATCAACGACGGCACCATCACCCTCGACATCAGCCAAGACGACGGCACCGGCATGAAGTGCGACTCCCTCTTCTGCCTCAACGGCGGCGACCTCACCATCAACGTCTCCGGGCAGATTTCCCAAGGCATCCGCACCAACTACAACGCCACATTTGCCGGCGGAACCCTCACGGAGAACATCAGCGGCGACGGCTCCAAGGCCGTCAAGGCCAAATACACCGTCACCAGCGAGACCGTGAACAGCGGCGGCAACGCCACATTCAGCGGCACCACTGCCGACATCACGCTCACCGGCGGCACATACACCGCAGAAAGCACCAAGTGCGGCGGCCTCTACATCGACAAAGTGCTGACCCAGACCGCCGGCACCGTCACCATCACCGTGAGCAACTCCGCCGCCGTGGCCCGCAAATACGGTTCCCTCGTTGAAACCGGCGGCACCTACACCGAGCAATAACCCACACATCCCTATAATAGCAGCAATGCGCCGCAGGCCTCCCCGCGGCGCATTGCTGTTTTTTGCACGAACCGTTGCTGTTTTTTGTACGAACCGTTGCTGTTTTTTGCACGAACCATTGCTGATTTCTTCGCGGCCCACACTTGCCCTCGCTATGGATTTCGCAGAAAATGGGGAGGGTGATTTGTGGAAACGACTGCAGTCGTTTTGAAAAACGACCGCAGTGGTTTTGGAAAACGACCGCAGTCGTTTTTGCGAACGGCGGCGCTTTTTTCTTTAAATTTGCCGACGGGGTGGGGCGGCAGTGCCTGCAAATCGGCCATTGTGACGCAGCGCTTCGACCATGGCATCGCGGCGCAAGCGTTGGTGGGTTTTGGCGCAAGCGTTGGTGGGTTTTGGCACAAGCGTCGGTGGGTTTTGGCGCAAGCGTTGGTGGGTTTTGGCGCAAGCGTTGGTGGGTCGCCGCAAAACCGTCGATGCCCTGCGGCGAAAAATTTTTTTACGAAAATATTTTATGGTATGCGAAAAATAGCGTATCTTTGCCGTTGATGCCCCATGCGGCTTGCCGGGCGGGGCACGGAATGGAAAATGACTGAATAACGAACACTTAACTCAAGGAAGAAATGATGAGAAAATGGACTTTCTGCATGGCCGTGGCGATGCTTTCCGCATTGGCCGCAGGCACTGCCCGCGCCGACAGCTGGACGGGCGACACCCTGAAGACGGGCGTTGACATGCACATCGTGAATGTGGCCGCCGGCACGTTCCTCTCGGAGGGCGACACCTGGGGCACGCGCGCTTCGCTCGACGACGTCGGGACTACCGTCCGCCTCCTCGTGAGCGGCGATGGCTACTCCATCAAGACGCTCTTCGGCAGCAATTACATGTACACCAACAGCAGCAGCATCCCCTACATGGACGGCAGCGCTGAGGAGTGGACGCTGACGAAGGTGGACGCTGACAAGAATTATTACACCATTGCCAACAGCAGCGGCAAATACCTGCAGTGGAGCGGCAGCGGCAGCCTTGTGAATTTGGCCGCCATGCCCAGCACGAAGGAGAATGCTTACTGGCTGCTGGTGCGCAACTCGCAGATGGAGGACAGCCTGGCCTCGGCTTCGCTGAGCAATCCCAAGGACGCCACGTTCCTGCTCACGGACCCGAGTTTCGCCGTGCTCTTCAGCGGAACGAGCGCGTGGAGCGGCAGCACGCCCAACATTGGCGGCTATCGCGCCAACACGACGGGCATCAGCGGCGGCAACTACGCCGGCGAGTTCTCCGAGGAGAGTTTCGACATGTATGAGACTGCCGCGCTCACTGTGGCCGGCATCTATGGCTTTAAGATTCAGGGCTTTGGCCGCGCGGCCGACGACACGAACTGCCTCGACGCCATCTACTACATTGGCGATGCCTACGCCACGCTGCCCGACATCCACACCAACAGCACCGTGCCGACAACCCTTTCGACCGCTGCCACGCAGCTGGCCAAGGGCAACTATGCCGCCGACGAAATCATTGCCACTACGCTGACCAAGAAAATCAATGTGGGCGTTCGCCGCAGCACCAGCGAAGACAACGACTGGACCGTGGTGGACAACCTGCGCCTCGTGTACTACGGCAACAATATTGCTGACTATCAGACGCTTGTGGCGCAGATGCTGGAGCAGGCCAAGGGCTACGACACTGACCCGCAGTGCGTGCCGAGCGACGTGAAGACGCTGCTCGACAAGGCGCTGGAGGCCGATGCTACGCAGACGGGCCGCTCGAAGCTGAACACGGCTGTGCGCAACCTCAACAAGGCCATTTCGGCAGCGAAGCTCGCCACCGCTTGGCAGCAGAAGCTCGGCGACCTCTACACGGAGGCTGAGGAACTGCTCGGCGACGGCAGCGGCGAGGGCGCCGACGACCTCACTGCCGCTCTGGCAGACGCCGCAACGAAGCTCAGCGACAAGTCCGACATCTCTGGCGTGACGTCCGACGAAGTGGTGCAGGCCTACTACGACCTGAAGAACGCCATGATGGGCTACAAGCTGGACAACGGCACGGGCTCTGTGCCGACCGTGACCACCGACACGCGCTCTGCACGCGGTAACAGCATGATTTTCATCCGCATGAGCTATAGCGGCGTGGCGTCGAACAAGGTGAAGGAGCGCGGCATTTGCTACAGCACTTCGCCCAACCCCACTTACACCGACGGCCATTCCACGAAATACCTGACTAACAGCGGCAACATCTACTACGCGCAGGGCCTCACCCCCGGCACCATGTACTATGTGCGCCCCTACGTCATGACCACCGACTACGCCATTGGCTACGGCGACCAGCTGAAGATTCCTACGCTGCCCGCCGCCAGCGTGAAGTTCACCATGCGCTACACTGGCGATGCCGCCGACGCGCGCATTGAGGCTGCCGCCGAATATGGCGCCGAAATCTGGAACAAACTCACCAGCATCACGGGCTTCAACAGCAGCATCGGCTATGCCAGCGGAACGCCTACGGCCGACTGCTCCTACGGCGGCTACATGCGCGTTGGCCCGAGCACCAGTTACCAGCGCACGGGCACCATCTTCCACGAGTGGCTGCACGGCGTGGGCGTTGGCACCCTGCCCATCTGGTACGGCCCGAGCGTGCTGCGCGCCAATTCCACCCGCGGCCTGTGGCTGGGCGAGCGCGCCAACGAGGCACTGCGCTTCTGGGACAACGACAATTCCACGACTCTCACCGGCGACGGCACGCACATGTGGCCCTACGGCATCAACGGCGCCCATGAAGACAACGGCACGCTCGTGCTCTACTACGGCACGACACTCATCGCCCAAGGCCTGTTTGAGGACGGCATGGCGCCCGTAAATGCCTGGAGCACAGGCTTTGCGCTGCCCGCCTACGTGTTCCAGCAGGAAGACGACAGCGTATATTATATTAAGAATGAGGACACGGAGCGCGGCCTCAGCACCCACTGCCTGGCCGACAGCGCCGGCACGCTGAAGTGGATTGAGCAGTCCACTGACGTCTATAACCCCAACTGCGCTTGGAAAATCACGTTCACCCCGAGCAACCAGTACTACCAAATCCAGAACGTGGGCACGGGCAACTACATTTCCTACAGCAACGCGACCTTCAAGACCTTGGAGCGCACCACGCTCACTTCGGCAGAGAACCTGCACCTGATGAAGGGTCGCGTGGACGTTTCGCTCGACGGCGAGACCACCCGCGGCTACTGGTTCATCCATCCGGGAAATACCAACTCGCCCTACACCATGCTGGGCGCTGCCGACGGCGAAGTGGGCGCTGAGACGTTCGACCTGAGCGACGACGCCACCAAGCAGCGCTGGGTAATCATCGGCGCGCCGAGCGACCCCACGGGCATCACTTCGCCCACCATGGGCACCGCCACGAAGGTGGCCAAGCGCGGCATCTACACCCTCGACGGCCGCCTCATCTCCACCGACACTACGCGCGTCAGCAGCCTGCCGCAGGGCATCTACGTGGTGAACGGCAAGAAGGTGGTGAAGTAAACCGATATTTTTCCAGCGAAACAAGCGGAGGATGCGCCCAAATGCAGGCGGTGCATCCTCCGCTTTCCTGTTGCACGGCGGCCCGTTTGCGGCGCAGACTGGCGGCAGAGCTGCCCTGATGGTGCGCAAAATGGCAGAAAAAGCGAGAAAAATGCCGTTTTATTTTGCCAAATGCAAAAAAAGTCCTTATTTTGCAACCAATTAGAGAATTTCAACCCAATTTTTTTAACTCAAAAAAAGTAATTATGAAGAAATTATTACTCGCAGTAACGGCACTCGTTTGCTCGTTCACCGCATCGCACGCCCAGATGGGCAGCGGCGCTTTCAACCTCAGCGAATCCTCCCTCTACTACGGCGTTCGCATGGGCTTCACCAGCGCAAGCACTGACCTCGCAACCATCGACCTGGGCTCCAAGACGGGCATGTCGCTCGCAGGCATCGTGGGCATCCGCTGCTCGCAGAGCATTCCGCTCTTCCTTGAAAGCGGCCTCTACTACACCCAGCGCGGCGGCAAGAAGGGCAGCACTTCCGTGAGCCTGAACTACCTCGAAATCCCTGTGCTCATCAAGTACGGCATCGACCTCAAGCCCGTTGCCATCCTTCCGTTCGTAGGTCCCTACTTCTCTTGGGGCGTTGGCGGCAAAATCAAGGCATACGAGGACCACGGCAAGATGAGCAGCTTCCGCGACGGCTGCTACAAGCATGGCGACATGGGCTTCAAGCTCGGTTGCGGCGTGGAGTGGAACATGCTCTATGCTGAACTCGGCTACCAGTTCGGCGTTGCAAACATCAGCGACAACGACGCTTGGGACGCTCACGGCAACGCTTTCTTCATGAACTTCGGTATCAATTTCTAATCCGAAGAATCTGAAGCGAACCAAAACAAAAATCCCGCTGGCCAAACGGTCAGCGGGATTTCTTTTTGCAAAGCGCTTTGTTTATTTCAGCGTGTAAATTGTGGTGTTCGTCGTCTTGTTCACGACTTTGATTGTGCCGCTGAAATCGGGATATGTTGCCGCTACTTGGTCTTCCAGCAGATAGCAAGCGCTAATGATTTTATTGTCATATTGCTTCTGGGCTTCCGACTTCTTCGTCGTGGAAGAATTGTAGGTGAAAGTCTTTGACAGTTCGCCGCCAAGAACTCCCTTCACAGCCGTTTCGTAGAGTTTCACAACCGCAGCATACTCTGTCATTTCGTCTGCTGTCATGCCGCTTTGGCTGCCAGTGGTTACTTGATACTCCACAGTCATTTCCTTTACGGGGTCGTCATCATCGTCGTCGCTGCTGCAAGAAACGAAGGCGAAAGGCAGGCTGATGAGCATCAGCGCCATCATCATTTTCAGTGCTTTTTTCATTTTCATTTGTTTTTAAAGGGTTAATATTAAGCGTTTTCTTAGTCCTATTTGGGGCAAAGGTACGGAGTTTTTTCTGTTTTCCAAACTTTTTCGGCGAAAATTACATGGGGTCAACGTCGAAAAACACATTTAGGTTCGTCGCAGCAGGCTGAAGGAGCAGTTGGTCGCGCACCCCGTAGAGCAGGTTGCGCACCAGCGAAAGCGGCGCCTGAAGCGGCACTTTCAGCAGGATTTTGCGGATGTGGAACGAGGAAATGCGGCTCACGATGGGCGTTTCGGGACCCAGCACGCGCACTCCCTTCAGGCGCTCCCAGCCGGGCTGCGAAAGCGAAAGGCGCAGCAAGTTGGCGTAGTCCTGCGCCCAGTGGTCGAGCAGTTGCCCGTCGCGGTGGCGCAAATGCACGCTGATGAGGCGGCAGAACGGCGGATAGAGAAACGCTTCGCGCTCTTCCAGTTGCGTGCGGTACATGCCTTCGTAGTCGTTGTTCACCACTTGCTGCATGAGCGGAAGGTCGGCGCTGCGCGTCTGCAGCACCACTTGCCCGCGGTGTCCCTTCCGCCCAGCGCGCCCCGCCACCTGCGACAGCGTGTGGAAAGTGCGCTCGTGGGCGCGGAAATCAGGGAAATTGAGCAGCTGGTCGGCATCGAGAATGCCCACCACGCTCACTTTGTCGAAGTCGAGGCCCTTGCTCACCATCTGCGTGCCGATGAGAATGTCGCTCTCGCCGCTCGAAAACTCGCTGATGATGCGCTCGTAGGCCGTCCGCGTCTTCGCCGTGTCGAGGTCCATGCGGCTGATTTTCGCATCGGGGAAATGGCGGGTTACCTGCTCCTCAATGCGCTCAGTGCCAGCGCCTTTGCCCATGAAATCACTCTCTTCGCAGGCAGGGCAGCGCTCCGGCATGGCGTAGGTGGCGCCGCAGTAGTGGCAAACCAGCCGCCCGCTGCGCTTGTGCAGCGTCAGGCTCACGTCGCAATGCTCGCAATGGGGCACCCAGCCGCAGTTCTTGCACTGCACAACGGGCGAGAAACCGCGGCGGTTCTGAAACAAAATCACCTGCTCCTTGCGCTCCAGCGCCGCCGTCATCGTGTCGAGCAACGCCTGCGAGAATGCGCCTTTCATGCGTTTCTGGAAGCGCAGGCGGCGGATGTCCACCACGTCGATGGCGGGCAATTGCATGTCGCTGTAGCGGCGGGTGAGCGCCACGTAGCCGTAGTGGCCTTGCTGCGCGTGCCAAAAGGTCTCGATGCTCGGCGTGGCGGTGCCCAAAAGGGTCTTCGCGCCGAAGTGGCGGGCCAGCATCAGCGCGGCATTCCGGGCGTGGTAGCGCGGCGCCGGCTCCTGCTGCTTGTACGACGTTTCGTGCTCCTCGTCAACAATCACCAGCCCCAGCCGCTGGAAGGGCAGGAAGACGGACGAGCGCACGCCGAGAATGAGGTCGAACGGCGCGCCGCTCAGTTGCCGCTGATAGACCGCCGCGCGCTCGTTGTCGCTGAATTTGGAGTGGTAAACGCCGAGGCGTTCGCCGAAAACGTTGCGCAAGCGGTTGGTAATCTGCGTGGTAAGGGCAATTTCGGGCAGCAGATAGAGCACCTGCTTGCCCTGGCGGATGCACTCGGCAATGAGGTGGATGTAGATTTCGGTCTTGCCCGACGACGTCACGCCGTGGAGCAGGGTGATTTCCTTGCCCTCGGCCCACGTCTTTTTGATGGCGCCCAGGGCTTCCTGCTGCGCCTCGTTCAGTTCGTTGAGTTGGGGCGAAAAAACGTCATTTTCGCCCATTTCGCTTCGCAACTTCTCGGCGGCACTCGGCAAAACAGAACCACTTTCTGCGAAATTGCTTCCGTTTTGCACTCGTTGGCACGAAAAGGCATCGGGAAAAATCGCCTTTTCGGCATCGGAATTTTTTGCCTCAAAGCGGAGCGAATCGGCCTCGGTTTCGTCCGATTTCTTCCGCCGCTTTTTCGGCTTTTCTTCCTTCTTCAGCACACCGGGGAAGGCGGCCTTATAGACATCGCCCAGCGGCGCCATGTAGTAGTCGGCAATCCAGTGCCAGAACGCGAACTGCGCCTCGTTGACGATAGGCGGCGCATTGAGCACTTCGACGATGCTTTTCATCTGCACCCCCGCGGGCGGCGCATCGTGGTGAACGCGCTCCACGATGCCTGCGTAGCGGCGTGATTTTCCGAGCGTTACGAGCACACGGCTGCCCCGCTGCACCTGCTGTTCCATTTCGCGCGGAACAATATAGGTGAAGCCTTCGAAAGGCACGGGCAGAATGACGTCAGCGTAGGTCATGGGGCGCAATATTTGGTTCCGAAAGTGGCGGTTCCGGAACGTCTAAATGGTTGATTCTTAAAGGAAAGGGTGGGGCGGCGTCAGAACAGCACGCTCACGGTGATTTGGTGCGAGCTCACCTTTAGGTCGTCCTCGATGTAGTCCTGCCATTTGCTCACCTCCAGCTCGGCCGTTTTGCCCACGCCCCAGTTGTAGTTGTAGCCTATCTGCAGCCACTTCATCAGGCGGATTCCCGCGCCGAGATTCACGCTGAAGTAACTGTCTTTCACCTCGTAAGTGTGGTCGAAAAGGTTGTCCTCACCCACGTTGAACGACAGTTGCGGGCCGGCGGCCACGTAGGCGCCCACTACGGAGAACAGGCCGATGTTGTATTTCAGCGTCAGCGGCACGTCCACGTAGTGCATGGTTTGCGAGTCGTCGAGCGTGGCGTCGGCGTCCACCTCCCAGTTGTGGTAGAGGGCGGAGAGCTCGGCCTCGAGGCCCACGATGGGAATGTGCACCTGGAGCGTCGGACCGATGTAGAAGCCGAGGCGGTTGTCGGTGTTGAAAACCTCCTTGTCGAGCGACACGCGCTGCACATCCACGCCTCCGCGAAGGCCAAATTTGATTTGTGCATCAGCGCTCGTTGCCATCACCAGGGCAGTCAGCGCGAGAAAAAGTCTGAGTTTCTTCATTTTTAGCAGTTTGTAATCGTTAAGTTATTGAAAGGTAATGGTTTGTCCCACACAGCCGCTCGGCTCCTGAATGTTGAGCAACGAGGCCAGCGTGGCAGCAATATCTGTGATGTGGTGGGTGCGGTTGTCCCATCCGTGCGGCACGCCCATTCCCATGAAAATCAGTGGAATATGCGTATCGTCGGGGTTCCATACGGAGTGTGTCGTGCCCTTCCTGATGTGGTCGGGCTGCGCCAGCTGCTCGGCCGTGCCGTAGTCCTCCACGTATCCGCTTTGGAACACCAGTTGGATGTCGCCGCTTCGGCCGGGGCAATAGCCGTTGATGCAGTAGGTGCGGACGGGCTCGGGCAGCACGTCGGGCGGCAGTTGGGCGGGGAAAGCGTAGGCAATTTCCGGCCGCGCGGCCAGCCACTTGCATGCGGCATCGCGCATCGCCTCAAAGTCGCTGCTCTGGCGGGCTTGCGGCGAGAACACCACCTGCATGTTGGCGAACCGCTCCACCGCATTGCCAGCGGCAGGAAACTGCTTGGCCAGCGCGGCGTTCAGGTCGTCTTTCATCTGCGCCGTCGGCACATTTCCGCTTGCCTCAATGTGGTTTTCCTGCATGAAATGGGGGTTGTGGCTGCCGCCATGGTCGGCGCTCAGGAAGAAGATGTAGCCGTCCTTGCCCACCTTGTCGTCAAGGAAATTGAGGAACGACGCCACTTCCTGGTCCAAGCGCAGGAAAAGGTCCTCCATCCAAATGCTGTTGGGACTGAGCAGATGGCCGAGGATGTCGGTGGAAGAGATTGATACACAGAGCATATCGGGCACACCGTCTTCGTTCTGACCGAGGTTTTCGCCCTCCACGGCGGCCTTCGCCATTTCGAACGTGATGGACATGCCCCACGGCGAATTCTTCAGCGATTGGCCCACGCGGTCCTCCCATTTCTGGTCGCGCGGCGCGCTTTGCACGTATGATTTTTCGTCGTAGAGCAGCGGCCAGAGGTCGCCGCCGCGGGCATTGCGTAGCTGCGCTAAGTATTTGTTGCCCAAGTCTTTGCCGTTGAAGTCCTTCACCCACTGCGGCAGTTGCTCCATGTAGTAGGTGCTGGTGATGAACTGGTTGCTGTGGTCGTCGAGCCAGTAGGCCGCATTGGCGCTGTGGCCGGCAGGCAGGATGGACGCGCGGTCCTTCACGGCCACGCCAATCACCTTAGAGCGGAAGTTCGTGGCGAGGCGCAATTCATCCGAAATCGTCGTAACGAGCAGATTGCGAGGCGATTGCTGCCCGCCGCTGGCGTTGGGATTCTGAAATCCGCCGATGCCTGTGGTGCCCACGCCCCGCACGCTCTCGTCGCGCGTGCAGTAGGTGTACTTCTCGCCGATGTAGAAATGGTTGCCGATGATGCCTGTAAAGGCCGGCACGCTGCCCGTGTAGATGCTCGTGTGGCCCACCGCCGTGATTGATGGCAAGTAGTTGATATACGTGCGGTTGCAGTTCCATCCTTCGCGCATTAGGCGGTTGAAGCCGTCGCTGCCGAAGCGGTTGCTCAGGCGAGTGAGGTAGTCCCAGCGCATCTGGTCCACAACCAAGCCCACCACGAGTCGCGGGCGGCGCAATTCGCTGGGCATGCCCGAACTTTTTTGCGCCCAGATGGCGCTGGCGCAGAGCGTCAGGACGAGCGCCGCGGCCCATCTGCGCATGCTATATATATAATAATGTGTCATCCGTGCGGAAAAGTTATCGGTTCTGGTCCTGCCGATTCTCCGCAAAGTTAAGCATTTATTGGCAATCGGGGCGCGCAAAATCGGATTTTTTTTGGAATTGCCGCAAAAAAAGCGCCGCGGCGTGGCTGTCCTATTTGCGCTTTCACGGGCGCGAACGTCGGAATGGGATAACGGGTCGGCTCGGAGAAACGCAAAAACGAAGGTCTTCTTTTTCGAAAACGAAGGTCTTCCTTTGGCGAAACGATGCCCTTCGTTTTTCACTCTTTCTGATGACTGCTGAAAATCAAGCGGTTACGATTTTTACGCTTTGACGCGGTTGCGGCGGCTGTCTGCGAGGGACGGAGTGGCTGATATGTACGGCATAGTACGAATGGGACATAGGCGGTGCGGGTGGGGTAGGGTGTGCCTGTGATGGCATAGCAGGCTGCTCGGGACAAATGATGTGGACGCGTGGATGCCCATGAAGGGGATTAATATAGAAAAATTGGCGGAAAAATCCCGATGAAATGGGCGATTTTTGAATGTGGAGTATAAAAAAAGAGCAGGCGGTTTCACGCTTGCTCTTGTGCTTTTTAGTGGCGAAAGTGGCTATTCCTGCGCCTGCTCTGCTTCTTGTTCGGCTTGCTTTTCGTCTTTTTCGAGGAACTTTTCGATGTCTGCTCGTAGGCGGTCGTAGATTTCGCAGTCTTTGAAGGCGGTGTTGCGGCGCAGCATTTGGTTGACGTCGCACTGGCTGTGCTGGTAACTGGCGAGTTCGTTGTCCATTTGCTGCTTGTGGCCGCCGGCGAGCCGTTTGATTTCCTTCTCGCGTTCGCGGCGGAGGATGGTGCAGATGGGGTTGATGGCGGGCAGGCAGACGTTTTCGAGCAGGTGGTGCCCCTGAATGAAGAGGTAGGTGTTTTCGCGGGTGACGCCCAGTTGCTCGAGCTCGGCCTTGAGCGGCCCTATTTTGCCCTTCGCGTCGCTGTGGTTCCGCTGCATCCATGCCACTTTGCGGTTCACCGTCTTGCGTAGCGCGTCGAGCGCTTTCTCGGGGTTGTTGATGTCGAGGTTCTTGACGCCGATGAAGCCGAGGAACGTGTTGAGCGGCAGTTCGCTGTAGCGCGCTTGGCGGTAGAGCCAGACGGTCCAGACGAAGAGTTCGTAAACGATTTCGCTGTACTCGCGCAGGTAGGCCTCGAAGTCAAAGAGATTGCGGTCGTTGAGCGTGGACATCACGCAGATGTTGTGGAGAGAAGGCGCGTAGCACTGGTAGTTTTCGATGGCGTAGACGTAGGTGTGGAAGATGAAGGGGTTGGAAAGCAGCTCGTGGGAGTAGGGGGTTTGGCCTTGGATGAGGTAGTCGTAGTCGGCGTCCACGCAGGCAATCATGCTCTTTCCGAGCCCTTCTCCGAGTTTGTTTGTCATGGCCTGCTTCTTGCCGCGCGAGAGGTCGGTTCGCGAGGGCAGCATGACTTGGAATTCCCGTTCGTCGTTTTCGAATTCGCTGAGAATGCTTCGCCAGAAGAAGATGTCGTTGTAGCTCTCGACGTAGGCCACGATGCGGCGCTTTTTCTTTCCTCCACGGCGCAGTTTGTCGCCCGCGGCTATGTAGTCGGAGCTGATGTAGTCGGTGAGGCGTTTGTTCTTTCTGCGCTTACTCATTTCGGAGCGGGAATTTGGTGTAAGTTGGTGATTTACTGCACGATTTCGTCCACTTGCGTCACGGTGTCGGTCCATCCGTCCATGATGAGCGCTGGGGAGTGGGTGGAGAGGATGATTTGCGCGTTGGGGTTGAGCTGGCGGATGAGTCCGATGAGCTGTTGCTGCCACTCGATGTGGAGGCTGATTTCGGGTTCGTCCATGATGAGCGCGTAGTGCTGGTTGTCCTCGATGAGCACGGTGAGTAGGATGACGAGCATTTGCTTCTCGCCCGATGAGAGCTGGTAGGGCGTGAGCGTGTCGTCGAACTGGTGGAATTGGATTTCGTTGCTTTTGCGGTCGATTACTTTTTCGGTGTCGCAGAAGAGTTCGTCCACCATGTCTTGGAAGAGCGTGCGGGGTTTGGAGAGTTCGCCAGCCTTGGCCATTTGGGCTGGGTCGCCGCTGGTGAGCATCTCAATCATCTTGTTGCTCATGGTGACTTGGTAGTCGAGGTAACGCTTTTGCAGGCGGTAGATTTGCCAGTCGAGCTCGGTGCGGACGCGGCTGTCGGCAAGTTTTTCGAGCAAATCGCTGTGGATGAGCGGCCGGTCGAAGCTGCGTATGACGTCGTAGCGAATGCTGGTGGCGTCGGCGGGGGCGAGCGTGATGCTGATGTTGTCGCCGATGTCGCCGGAATGCAGTTCGCCGTTGTCAATGAGATTCAGGCCTTTGACGGCATGGTTGATGATGGTGCTTTTGCCCACGCCGTTGATTCCGCTGAGGATGTTGACGTCGGGCCGCAGTTCCCACTTCACGCTTTTTCCGCCTTTCCAGAGGGCTTTGATTTCGATGCTGCTGATGTAGTCTGCAATTTTCTCCATAGTAACCGATGTTTTTCGTTGTTGCAAAGATAATGTTTTTTTGCGTGAAATGCCGCAAAAAGCGGCGATTTTTTTGTTTTTTCTGAGGCGCGGCTGCGAAAGCGGCGTGGGCGCTTGGCGCGAAAAAGTGCGCTCGGCAGGGCAGGGCAGGGGCGAAAAGGGCGTTTTGGCGGCGCGAAAAGCGTGTTTTGGCGGCTGTGGAGTTGGAAAGTCGGGAAAAAACCTTTATCTTTGCACGATAATTACACCTTATTTATATATAGGGCGCGGCCGAGTGGCGGCGCCTTTGGACAAGGAACAGACAGAAAAGAAGATGAAAGTACTGAAATTTGGCGGCACGAGCGTGGGCAGCATTGAGAGCATGCGCGCTGTGAAAAGCATAGTTGAGGGGCAGGACGAGAGCTGCGTGGTGGTGGTCTCGGCCCTGGGCGGCATCACCGACCAGCTGCTTCGCACGGCCGACCTGGCCGTGAAGGGCGACAACCGCTACTTGGAGAGCTACCGCGAGATGGTGGACCGCCACCACAAGATGATAGACGCCGTGGTGAAAGGCGCTGACAAGCAGGTGCGGCTGATGAACCGCGTGGACCAGTTGCTTGAGCAGCTGAAGAGCATTTTGCAGGGCGTTTACCTCATTCACGACCTTTCGGAGAAGACGCGCAACGGCATCGTGGCCTACGGCGAGCGGCTGAGTTCGCTCATTGTGGCGAAAGTCATCGACGGCGCGACGTGGCACAACAGCCTCGACCTCATCCGCACGGAGCACAAGCAGGGCAAGAACCTGCTGAGCACGGAGCTGACCTTCGGTCTGGTGCGCGAGCATCTGGGCAAGGAAATGAGCGAGGCGGGCAGGCACGTGACGGTGCTGCCGGGCTTCATTTCGAAAGACGTGGAGACGGGCGACGTGACCAACCTGGGCCGCGGCGGCAGCGACTACACCGCCAGCATCGTGGCTGCGGCGCTCGACGCGAGCGTGCTGGAGATTTGGACCGACGTGGACGGCTTCATGACGGCCGACCCGCGCGTCATCAATTCCGCCTACACCATCGACAGCCTGTCGTATGTGGAGGCCATGGAGCTGTGCAACTTCGGCGCGAAGGTGGTCTATCCGCCCACCATCTATCCCGTTTGCATCAAGAACATTCCCATCCTCATCAAAAACACTTTCAACCCCTCGGCGCCCGGCACGGTGATTCAGCAGAGCAGCAGCGACAGCAGCCGCGCCATCAAAGGCATTTCGAGCATCAACGACACGAGCCTCATCACGGTGAGCGGCCTGTCGATGGTGGGCGTGATTGGCGTGAACCAGCGCATCTTCACGGCCCTTGCGGCCGAAGGCGTGAGCGTGTTCATGGTGAGCCAGGCATCGAGCGAGAACAGCACCAGCATCGGCGTGCGCAACGAGGACGCCGACAAGGCGTGCGACGTGCTCAACCGCGAGTTCCAGAAGGAGATTGAGATGGGCGCGATGTTTGAGATGAAGGTGGAGAAAAACCTCGCCACCATTGCCGTGGTGGGCGAAAACATGAAGCACACGCCAGGCATTGCCGGCAAGCTTTTCGGCACCCTCGGCCGCAACGGCATCAGCGTGATTGCCTGTGCCCAGGGCGCGAGCGAAACCAACATCTCGTTTGTGGTGGAAAGCCGCTCGCTGCGCAAGTCGCTCAACGTGATTCACGACAGTTTCTTCCTGAGCGAATACCAGGTGCTCAACCTCTTCATCTGCGGCGTGGGCACCGTTGGCGGCAGCCTCATTGAGCAAATCCGCGGCCAGCGCGAACGGCTGATGCGCGAGCGCGGCCTGAAGCTCAACGTGGTGGGCATTGCCAGCAGCAGGAACGCCATCTTCTGCCGCGACGGCCTCGACCTGGAGAACTACCGCGAGGCGCTGAAGCAGAGCGAACCGAGCAACCTGCGCCGCCTGAAGGACGAGGTGATTGGCATGAACATCTTCAACAGCGTGTTCGTGGACTGCACCGCCAGCAGCGACGTGGCCGCGCTCTATCAGGACTTCTTCGAGCACAACATCTCGGTGGTTGCGGCCAACAAGGTGGCGGCCTCGAGCGACTACGACAACTACGCGCGGCTGAAGGAGACTGCCCGCCGCCGCGGCGTGAAATTCCTCTTCGAAACCAATGTGGGCGCGGGTTTGCCTATCATCAATACCATCAACGACCTCATCAACAGCGGCGACAAAATCCAGAAACTGGAGGCTGTGCTGAGCGGCACGCTCAACTACATCTTCAACACCATCGCCGCCGACGTGCCGTTCAGCGAGACCGTGCGGCGCGCCAAGGCCGAGGGCTACAGCGAGCCCGACCCGCGCATCGACCTCAGCGGCAAGGACGTGGTGCGCAAGCTCGTCATCCTGAGCCGCGAGGCAGGCTACCGACTCAACCAGGAAGACGTGGAGAAGCAACTGTTCATTCCCAGCAGTTTCTTCGAAGGCAGCCTCGACGACTTCTGGAAAAACCTGCCCAGCCTCGACGCCGATTTCGAAGCGCGGCGCAAGGTGCTGGAGCAGCAGAACAAACACTGGCGCTTCGTGGCGTCGCTCGAGGGCGGCAAGGCGCAAGTGGCGCTGCGCGAAGTGGATGAGCACCACCCCTTCTACAACCTGGAGGGCAGCAACAACATCATCCTCATCACCACCGAGCGCTACCACGATTACCCCATGCAGATTCAGGGATACGGCGCTGGCGCGAGCGTGACTGCCGCGGGCGTCTTTGCCGACATCATGAGCATTGCCAACATTTAAGCAGAAAACGATTCCAATGAAACACATTATTATACTTGGCGACGGCATGGCCGACTGGCCGCGCGAGGAATGGGGCGGCGAAACCCTGCTTGAGCACGCCCAGACGCCCTACATGGACGCCCTGGCGCGCTTGGGCCGCACCGGCATGCTCCACACCGTGCCCGACGGTTTCCACCCTGGCAGCGAAGTGGCCAACAGCAGCATCCTGGGCTACGACCAGCAGAAAGTCTATGAGGGCCGCGGTCCGCTCGAGGCAGCGAGCATCGGCGTGAACCTGAACGACGGCGACATGGCCATCCGCTGCAACCTCATTTGCATTGAGGGCGACCACATCAAGAACCATTCCGCAGGCCATCTCACCACCGAAGAGGGCGACGTCCTCATCCGTTTCCTGCAGGAAAAGCTCGGCACGCCCGACGTCCATTTCTACACTGGCATACAATACCGCCACCTGCTCGTGGTGCATGGCGGCGACAAGCGCATCAGTTGCACGCCGCCCCACGACGTCCCCGGCCAGGCGTGGCGTCCTTTGCTCGTCAAGGCGCAAGTGCCTGAGGCGCAAGCCACGGCCGACCTCATCAACGACCTCATCCTGCGCTCGCAGGAACTCCTGAAGAACCATCCGCTCAACCTGCAGCGCGTGGCCGAAGGCAAGGACCCGGCCAACAGCATCTGGCCCTGGGCCGGCGGCTATCGCCCGCAGATGACGCCCCTCACGACCACCTTCCCGCAGATTCGCCGCGGCGCCGTCATCACGGCTGTTGACCTCATGCGCGGCATCGGCACGCTGGCCGGACTGCGCTGCATAGACGTGCCGGGTGCAACGGGCCTCTACGACACCAACTACGAGGGCAAGGCCGCGGCCGCCGTCGAGGCGCTCAAAACCGACGACTTCGTCTATCTGCACATTGAAGCGAGCGACGAGGCGGGCCACGACGGCAACCGCGACCTCAAGCTCCGCACCATTGAATACCTGGACCAGCGCGCCGTGAAGCCCATTTTCGAAGCCATCTACGGCCCGCTCGCCGATTTCGACCCCCAGCATCCCCATTCCGCGCTGGGCGAAGGCGTGGCCATCAGCGTGCTGCCCGACCACCCCACGCCCGTGGAACTGCGCACCCACACCAACGAGCCCGTGCCGTTCCTCATCTATGCCCCTGGCATTGAGGCCGATGCGGTGCAGACGTTTGGCGAAAAGGCCTGCCACGACGGCGCCTACGGCATGCTCGAGAAGGACCAATTCATCCGCGCCTTCATGGCCATTGGCGAGACCGACTGACCCGCCGCTGCGGACATTTGCCACAAGCATCGCGGACATTTGCTAAAAGCACTGCCAACATTTCCTAAAATCGCGCCATTTTTGCCGCGTAAAACAACCATTTTTCACTCCGAAAACAGCATTTACCCCAATATGAACTACTACAGCACCAACGGCAAAGCGCCCATCGCCACACTGGAGAAGGCGGTGGTGAAGGGACTGGCC
>Ga0065709_1029281_pt1 | contig 40129 bp, 35 predicted proteins | sample Hoacrofraction14_2_FD_59096 | JGI IMG/M metagenome (GOLD analysis project Ga0065709, IMG submission 59096) | Hoatzin crop microbial communities from Cojedes, Venezuela, sample from fiber fraction 14 v1 | ecosystem: Host-associated > Birds > Digestive system > Esophagus > Crop | place: Venezuela...
TGGGTCCGAAAGGTATCCGTGCCAATGCCATCGCTCCCGGATTTATCGATACGGCAATGACACAGGCTCTTCCTGATGATGTCCGTAAGGAGTGGATAAGCAAGATTCCTCTCCGTCGCGGAGGAACTGTCGACGATATCGCAAACTGCGCCACATTCCTGGCATCGGATATGTCGAGCTATATCAGCGGACAGGTAATCCAGGTTGATGGCGGAATGAACATGTAAAACGTTTTATACTTATCCGTAGGATGAAGGTTCTCTATGAAGACAACCATATCATCATAGTATCCAAGCAGTCGGGGGAAATCGTCCAGGGTGACAAGACCGGCGATACTCCGCTCAGTGATATTGTGAAGGATTACATCAAGACGAAATATTCCAAGCCGGGAAATGTATTCCTCGGAGTGGTGCATCGTTTGGATCGTCCGGTCAGTGGAATCGTTGTCTTCGCGCGAACCTCAAAAGCACTCACCCGCCTGAACGAAATGTTCAGGACGGGTGATGTTCATAAAACATACTGGGCGATAACTAAAAACCGCCCCGGAGAGCCTGAGGCAGAATTGATTCATTGGATAGTAAGAAACGAGAAACAGAATCGCAGCTATGCTTATACGAAAGAAATGCCTCAGTCTAAATTAGCAAGACTAAAGTATAAACTGATAGCCCAGTCGGAGAATTACAATCTTCTGGAAGTGAAACTGATGACAGGCCGTCATCATCAGATACGATGTCAGTTGGCCAAAATAGGATGTCCGATAAAAGGAGATCTTAAATACGGAGCCCAACGGAGTAATCCTGACGGTAGCATATCCTTGCATGCCAGAAAGATAGAATTCGTGCATCCCGTATCAAAAGAACTAATCAGTGTCGAAGCTCCGGTGCCGGATGACAATCTCTGGCATGATATCACTCTCGGCCTATGCAAATAAAGAAATCTCTGAAATGGGGCGTGGGGATTTTGCTGTTCCCTTTCCTACTCGCAGCACTCCTGGCAATACTGATATATCTTCCGCCGGTGCAGAACTGGATGGTGAAGAGGGTTGCCTCGTATGCTTCTGAAAAAACAGGGATGGAGATTTCTGTCGACCATGTGAAACTCGTCTTTCCCCTCGATCTGGGCGTTGAGGGAGTGAAGGTAATACAGCCCAACGACTCTCTCCCCCAGCAACGGGATACTGTTGCCGATATAAAAAGTATTGTTGCTGATGTCAAACTGCTTCCGCTACTCCGCAAGAAAGTGGAAATCGACGAACTGACCCTGAAAAATGCAAAATTCAATACCACAAATTTCATCCATGAGGCGAGAGTTAAAGGCTCGTTCGATGAACTGTCGCTCGAGAGTCACGGCATAGATTTGTCGGGCGAGACGATGAGACTGGACAAAGCCCGGTTGAAAAATGCAAATATCGATGTTGCCCTAAGTGATACAGTTCCTGAGGATACAACCACGACCCCTACATTCTGGAAAATACAGGCCGACAGCCTGAATATCGACAATTCCAATGTAACGGTTCATCTTCCAGGAGATACTTTGCAGGCAAAAGCCCGTCTTGGCAAATTTTCTGCCAACAAAGGCTACTTTGATCTGTATAAAGGCATATACAAGGTGGGAAAAGCAGACTTGACAGACGGCAGCCTGAATTACGACAACAACTTCGCTGAGAAAGTCAAAGGCCTGGATACCAATCATTTGTCGCTTTCGGATGTCAATATAGGACTTGACTCATTGGTATATCAGTCCCCGAAACTCGATTTCTCGCTCCGTTCGTGCGCTTTCAAAGAAAAGAGTGGGATAGAGGTGAGCGACCTCCACGGGCCGGTATCCCTCGACTCGGCCAAAGTATCGCTGCCATCGGTGCATCTTAAGACAACAGACTCAGATATTGACGCCAGCATCGATCTCGATCTTAATTCCTTCGACGATATAAATCCCGGAAAGATAAAGGCAAAAATCGACGGCCAGTTAGGCAAGCAGGATATCATGCTCTTCATGGGAGATATGCCAAAGGATTTCGTGCGCCAGTGGCCTAATCGTCCGTTGCAGGTGAAAGGTGCCGTAAACGGGAATATGCAGAATGTCGACTTTGCGGGATTGTATGTCACTCTTCCGACAGCTTTTGATATCCTTGCCGACGGATATGTGAAGAATCCTACCGATATTGACAAATTAGAGGCCGACGTGAAACTGAAAGCCAGGACACAGGATGTCGACTTTCTCAAAACATTACTCGATCCTTCTACCGCAAAACAGATAAGAATACCTCGAGGAATTGCACTCGACGGAACCGTAAAGGCGAAAAACAAACAATATTCGGCCGACTTTACAGCCAGCGAAGGTCGCGGAAAGATTAAGGGGACGGGGTATTACAATACATCGGATGACAGCTATCAGGCCGATCTGAAGGTAAACAATCTGAACATCCATGATTTCCTGCCCAAAGATTCCTTGTACACTTTCTCCGGCGATATAAATCTCAAAGGCCGAGGCACCGACGTAATGTCGAAGAGTACCAAGATCGATGCAACTGCCAACGTGAAAAATCTCCGTTATGGCAGTTGGAATCTGAACAACATCAAGGCGAAGGCGCATGTCAGCAATGGGAAGGCTCATGCCGACATCGACAGTGACAACGAGATGCTGCAGGGGCTTGTCAGTGTGGATGCTCTCCTCGACAAGAAAAACATCAGGGCTACTGCTTCGGCCGACATCCGCAATGCCGATCTTTACAATCTCCGGCTTTTCGACGACAAATACAGTATTTCCATGTGTACCCATATCGATTTTGCAAGCGATATGGACGATTTTTATCGTGCGGAAGGTACTATCGATGATATAGTGCTGAGGGATGATTCGGGACATGTGGTAAGACCGGAGAATATCGACCTTGATATATATACGAATAAGGATACCACCAATGCCAGAGTTTCCTGCGGTAATCTGTATCTTGATATGGATGCCGGCTGCGGATATAAGGATATCCTCGACAGCAGTACGAAACTGATTGACGAGCTGGCAGCGGAATACAAAGTGAAGAAGTTTGACCAGACGAAGATCCGCCAGTGTCTCCCCGCAATGAATCTGTATCTGTCGAGCGGAAAGAACAACCCGGTTTACGGCTATGCCAAGTACAAGGGGTTTGAATTCGATACCTTGTTCGTGAATATGGCTTCTTCGCCCGTTGACGGCTTGAACGGCGATTTCAAACTCCACAAGTTGAAAAACGATGCTATACAGTTGGATACTATCAGTCTGTTCGTCCGCTCTGATTCCACGAATACCACCTTCAGCGCCCAGATACAAAACAACAAGAAGAATCCGGATTACGTGTTTAATGCTCTTATGGATGGTTATTTCCTTGAAAACGGGGCAGGCGTGAATGCCCTCTGTTATGATTCCGACAACAAGCTTGTGCTCAACATGGGAGCGAGAGCGATGCTTGAAGATGGCGGTGTCAGGGTGACTCTCTCGCCCGAAAAGCCTGTCGTCGGATACAAGGATTTCAATCTCAATAGCGACAACTATATCTTTATCGGCGATAATAACAGGGTTTCGGCCAAGGTAGACCTTGTCGCGGATGACGGTACGGGTGTCAAGATTTATTCCAACGACGACAATCTCGAGGCTTTGCAGGATATTACCATCAGTTTGAATAAGTTCGATTTGGAGAAAACTCTTTCCGTACTGCCGTATCTGCCGCATATCACGGGAACCCTGAACGGCGACTTCCACGGAATACAGAACGACAAGGAGATTTCCGTTTCCTCTGATGTCACCGTGAAAGATATGACTTACGAACGATGCCCATTGGGCGACCTGGGTGCCGAGTTCGTGTATATTCCTAAAGATGACGATTCTCACTATATCGACGGAAGTTTGAAACAGAACGAACAGGAGGTGGCCACGATAAGCGGTACTTACAGAAGCAAGGGCGACGGAGACCTTGATGCAATACTCTCCCTCAATCGTTTCCCGCTGGATATGGTCAATGGTTTCATACCCGAACAGATTATCGGATTGAAGGGTTATGGCGAAGGTGATCTGACTGTGAAAGGATCGCTGAAAAAACCGGATGTCAACGGTGAGATATATGTCGATTCGTCATATCTCGTAAGTGTTCCCTACGGTATTGAGATGCGCTTCGACAATGATCCCGTAAGAGTCGTGAACAGCAAACTCCTTTTGGAAAACTTCGGTCTATATTCTCACAATTCCAACCCGCTGAACTTATACGGAAATATCGATTTCTCCGATATGAATCGTATAAGCATGGATATCAAGATGAGGGCTCAGAACTTCCTCCTTATCGATGCCGAGGAGACGTTCAGATCGATAACCTACGGAAAGGCGTATGTCAACTTCTTCGGTTTCCTCCGAGGAGAACTCGACGACCTGAAGATGCGGGGAAAGATGGATGTGCTGGGGAATACCGATATGTCGTACATCCTCAAGGATTCGCCTCTTACCACAGACAATCAGCTCGACGACCTCGTGAAGTTTACCGACTTTACCGACTCAACGACGATGGTTATCAGCCGTCCCGAACCCACCGGTCTGGATATGGATCTCTCGATAAGTGTAAACAGCGGAGCCCATATCACCTGTTACCTCAATTCCGACCACACCAATTACGTCGATCTTACCGGCGGAGGCGATCTGCGTCTTCTCTATAATGCCATCGACGACGTCCGACTTACCGGGCGCTATACTCTCAACGAAGGAAAAATGAAATATTCTCTTCCGGTTATTCCTTTGAAGACATTTACGATACAGGACGGCAGCTATATAGAATTTACCGGTGATCCCTTTAATCCCACTCTTAATATCACTGCCGAGGAAAGGACGAAAGCCACGGTCAGTTCCGATGGCGGAAGCGACCGCAGCGTGGCTTTCGACTGTGGCGTGAAAGTCACTCAGACACTCGAAAATATGGGCCTCGAATTTATCATCAACGCCCCCGAAGACGTTTCTATCAGTAGTGAACTGGCATCGATGTCTAAAGAACAGAGAGGAAAACTCGCCGTTACGATGCTTACCACAGGAATGTATCTCGCTGACGGTAATACCAGCGGATTCTCGATGAACAGTGCCCTCAATTCGTTCCTGCAGGGAGAAATCAATAATATTGCGGGCAACGCGATGAAGTCGGTCGATGTAAGTATAGGGCTCGAAAACTCCACCGATGTGTCGGGAGGCACCCATACCGACTATTCGTTTAAGTTTGCCAAACGATTCTGGAACAACCGTCTGAATATCATCGTCGGAGGAAAAATATCCACCGGATCGGAGGCCCAGAGCCAGAACCAGAATTTCTTCGATAATGTGACGATGGAGTACAGACTCAATGACACTTCAAACAAATATGTGAAGCTCTTCTACGAAAAAGAGGCCTACGACTGGCTCGAGGGAAATGTGACAGAGTTCGGAGGCGGTTTTGTATGGCGCCGCAAACTCCAGCATTTCAGTGATATATTCAAGTTTAAGGATAATAAGGATCAGATGCCCCCGGCCGATTCCGCCAAGGTGAGAAAAGAGACTGCCGACTCGGTGAGAGCCAGATCGGCTGCCGGAGATTCCGTAAAAGTAGAAAATAATAAAGAATGATGATGCCGAAAACCTTATATAATAAGATATCGTCCGACTTGCGTTGGGGACTTCTGCTCTCCACGCTTGTCCTATTACTCGCATCGTGCTCCGAGACGAAGAACATCCCCGACGGAGACAGATTGTATACGGGTCTGAAGCATATCAAATATTCGAACTATGAAAAAGGAGATTACTTCACTGAAACCCAGAAGGAGATTGAAGCCGCTCTCGCTACCGAGCCCAACGGATCTCTCTTCGGCAGTTCTTATCATCGCAATCCCTTCGCATACGGTTTGAGAGTGTGGAATGCATATTCAGGCAAAGATTCCAAAACGGCGAAATGGATCACCAAGACATTCGGACAGACTCCGGTACTGATCAACTGGGTGAATCCTGAACTCCGGTCTTCCGTCGCTCAGGCTGTTCTCCGGAATCACGGGTATTTCGATGGCAAGGTGACTCATGAGATCATTGACGAGAAGAATCCCAAGAAGACCAAAATAGCTTACTATGTGGAGATGAATCATCTGTATACCCTCGATTCCATCCGGTATGTAGGATTCCCCACCGTCGGACAGGCTCTCATCGACTCCACAATGCAGGAGGCTGAAATCGCGAAGGGGGATCCCTTCAATGTGGCGTCACTCAACTCGGAGAGATCCCGTATAGCGACTCTCTTCCGCAATAACGGTTATTACTACTATCAGAGCGACTATGCATCTTATCTCGCTGATACTCTGCAAGTACCGGGTAAGGTACAGCTTAATCTGCAGATGGCTCAGGATATCCCGGAAAAGGCCAAGCATAAATGGTATATCGGCAAGGTGAATGTCGAGATAAGAAAAACATTCATGGAGCGGTTGCAGGATTCCATCCATCATCGCAGCCTTACCATCCGCTTCAACGGGAAAAAACCTCCGATACGACCAAGGGTTATATTCAACGATCTCAGAATACGACCGGGAGTTGAATATAACTACGATAACTACCTGTATACTGCCAATAAAATAAACAGCACCGGATCGTTTTCCATGACAGATTTGCAGTTTGTTCCGAGGGATACTACTTCATCTTGCGACACCCTCGACTTCACTCTCAATTGTGTCCTTGACAAACCATACGATGTGTATGTAGAAACCAATTATATCAGTAAGAACACAGGTCGTAACGGACCTCAGTTGGTTCTCGGTTTTGCCAAGAGAAATGCTTTCCGTGGAGGAGAAAAGCTGAGCGTCAATCTCAACGGTTCTTACGAATGGCAGAGCGGGAAGGGTATATCGGGACTCTTCAACCCCAGCAACAGCGAGACGACATATGAATACGGTTGGGATGCCACTCTTGAACTGCCACGATTGGTGAATCCTTTCCGCGATAGCCACAAACGGCCCAAACCAGGGGAGCGAAGGAAAAAGCGAAAGCCTTATTATTCCACTCCGTCGACCTATATCAAGGCCGCTTCGGATGTAATCAACCGGGCGGGTTATTTCCGTATGCACTCCGTGTCAGGAGAACTTACCTACCGATGGCAGCCCACTGCCACCCTGCAGCATGAGTTCACTCCTCTGGGAATCGATTACCAGTTTAAAAACAGCACTTCGGCCGCTTTCGACTCCATCTGTCTGGTTAATCCGTATCTGCTGGTTACGATGCAGGATCAGTTTATCACCCGTATGAAATATACCATCACGTATACCAGTCCGACGAATTATCGCAATCCGATCTATGCATCACTGTCGGTGTCGGAATCGGCCAACCTTTTGTCGCTCGGATATATGGCTTTCGGCAAGAAATGGAACGACAAGGAGAAAAAACTGTTCAACAATCCGTATGCTCAGTTCGTGAAGATTGAAGGCACGTTCCGAAAGAACTGGCAGCTGGCGGAGAAGAAGAATCTCGTCGCACATATAAATGCCGGAGTGATATATTCATACGGCAATTCCACCAATGCCCCATACCTCGAACAATTCTATGCCGGTGGCGCCAATGGCGTAAGAGCATTCCAGGTGAGAGGCATCGGTCCCGGATCGTTTTATATCGGCGACAACAAATACTCCTATCTCTTCCAGACCGGTGATGTCAAATTCCTTGCCAACCTCGAGTATCGCTGCAATCTCTTCGGAAATCTCTACGGGGCGGCATTCCTTGATGCAGGCAACGTATGGACTCTGAAGAATGATGACCTGCGGGCAAATTCGAAGATCAGTTTCAGAAACTTCTTTGACCAGTTGGCCACAGGTACGGGCATCGGTCTGCGATACGACCTGGAGTTCCTAATCGTGCGTCTTGATTGGGGTATCGCTATCCATTGCCCTTACGATACGGGTAGGAGCGGATATTTCAATGTCAACAAATTCAGCGACTGCCAATGTCTGCATTTCGCAGTCGGTATGCCGTTCTGATGTGCCTGATATCTCTTTTTTCTCACTTTGACAACAAATAATTTTGTGAGAAAGAAAAAAAATGCTATCTTTGCACTTAGATAAGATGACAATGTATAACAATTTAAAAATTTAAGGATATGAAACCAACTTTATTGCTACTCGCTGCCGGAATGGGTAGTCGTTACGGCGGTTTGAAACAGCTCGACGGTCTGGGACCCAACGGCGAGACTATTATGGATTATTCAATCTACGATGCCATCAAGGCCGGATTCGGGAAAATCGTGTTTGTTATCAGAAAAGATTTCGAAGAGGATTTCAAGGAGAAGATCCTGAGCAAATACGAGGGGCATATCCCCGCAGAATTGGTGTTCCAGAGTCTCGATGCCCTGCCCGAGGGATTCAGCGTTCCCGAAGGACGCGTGAAACCGTGGGGTACCAATCACGCCGTGATGATGGCTAAGGATGTTATCAAGGAGCCTTTCTGTGTGATCAACTGCGATGATTTTTATAATCGCGACGCTTTCATGGTGATAGGCAAATTCCTCGCAGATCTTCCCGAAGGCAGTACTAACAAGTATGCTATGGTGGGTTTCCGCGTAGGCAACACTCTGTCAGAGAACGGCACTGTGGCTCGCGGTATCTGTTCTAAGGATGAGAACGAAAATCTTACCACCGTTGTCGAGCGCACCGAGATTATGAGAGTAGACGGCCCCGTTTGCTACAAGGATGAAGAAGGTGCCTGGGTGGCTGTCGATGACAACACTCCTGTGTCGATGAATATGTGGGGCTTCACACCTGACTATTTCGAGCATAGCGAGGCTTACTTCAAAGAGTTCCTTGCTGATCCGAAGAATATGACCAACCTGAAGGCTGAGTTCTTCATCCCTCTGATGGTCAACAAACTGATCAACGAGGGTACTGCCACAGTCCGCGTCCTGGATACTACGAGCAAATGGTTCGGCGTCACTTACGCAGCCGACCGCCAGAGCGTGGTAGACAAGATTCAGAGTCTTATCGACGAAGGTGTTTATCCACAGAAACTATTTTAATGCAGATAGAACTGATGACAAATGAAGAGACAAGTGCTCTTCGTCAGATTATAGAAGAATCTGAAAATATAGTTATATGCACTCATACCAATCCCGACGGTGATGCCATTGGCTCCTCGTTGGGATTGGCTGAATATCTGCGGGTGTTGGGTAAAAAAACGCTCGTGGCTGTTCCCAATCCTTTTCCCGATTTCCTTCACTGGCTGCCCGGCAGCAACGAGATTAAACGTTATGATATGAACAAGGCTGAAATCGAGAAGGCTTTCAAGGAAGCCCAGTTGGTGTTCTGTCTCGACTTCAACGATCCGATGAGAATCGAGGGTATGGCGGGATGCCTTACAGAATGCACTGCCAGAAAGGTGCTCATCGACCATCATCCAAATCCTACTATCGACTCTGTCGTGAAGGTGTCGTATCCGCTGATGAGCAGCACTTGTGAAATCGTATTCCGCGTGATATGGCAACTAGGGGGATTTTCTCTGATGAACAAGGATATGGCTACGTGTATTTACTGCGGTATGATGACTGATACGGGCAGCTTTACATTCAATTCCAACAGTCCGGAGATTTTTTTCATCATCAGTCAGTTGCTTACTCTCGGTATCGACAAGGACGAGATTTACCGCAAGGTATATCATAATTACTCTACATCGAGAGTCCGTCTGATGGGATATGTGATGTCGGAAAAACTGAAGGTGTACGAGGACTACCATGCCTCTTATTTCGTCATTACCCGGAAAGAGATGCTCCGATTCAACTTCAAGAAGGGTGATGCTGAGGGACTCGTCAATATGCCGCTGCAGATCAAAGACTTGAAACTGTCTATTTCGCTCAGGGAAGACAAGGATAAGAAAAATCTCGTGTGGGTGTCGCTACGGTCGGTGGGCGATTTCTCATGCACGGAGATGGCGAACAAATATTTCAATGGGGGAGGGCATCTCAATGCTTCCGGAGGAAAACTGTTCTGTTCCGTCGAAGAGGCTGAAAATATAGTGAAATTGGCAATACTGGATTACCAAGAACAATTAAGAGAATGACAAACACGTTAAAGTTGCATAATATAACGCTCGTTTTTTCTCTTTTTCAGTGTTTTTTTTGTACTTTTGCAGCCGAAAAGATTAATAAGAATATGAAAATATTAGCAAAACTGCTGGTCGCAATTGTTGTTGTGTGTTCTATTGCAGCATGTAATGACACTGAGACTTATGCAGATAAGAAGGAGACTGAAAAGAAGGCGATCGCCCAGTTCATCTCTGACTCTAGTATCACTGTCATATCCGAAGAGCAATTCGAGACTCAGGGATATACCACCGATATCAGCAAGAATGAATATGTGCTCTTTGCCGATGATGGTGTATATATGCAGATTGTCAATGCCGGTTGCGGCGAGAAAATCAAAAGTGGCGAGACTGTAACGATGCTGTGCCGCTTCCGTGAATATAATATCGAGGAAGACACAGTGACTATTTATAACGACGACAACTATTTTGCCCGTAGCGCCGATAATATATCGGTTACCAAGACAAGCGGATCTTATACCGCTTCATTTATTAGCGGGTGGTTCTCTTCTTCGTATAGTACTACGACGGTTCCGACGGGATGGCTTATCCCTCTTGATTACATTAAAATAGGGCGCCCGTCAGGTGATGATGAGGATGTGGCCAGGGTGAAGCTTATCCTCCCTCACGGACAGGTGGGCACTACTGTAGCCAGCACATACGTCTATCCGTACTTCTATACTATTTCTTACGAACGGGGAATATAATACTCTTATAAAGAGAAAATATATGACATTAATCAAATCTATTTCTGGAATCCGCGGAACAATTGGCGGAAAAACAGGGGATACGCTTAATCCTCTGGATATCGTGAAGTTTACTACGGCATACGCTACTTACATCCGCAGAAACGGCGGTTCGAAAAGTGGCAAGATTGTGGTAGGAAGAGATGCCCGCATCTCGGGCGAGATGGTGAAAAACGTGGTCTGCGGTACGCTTATGGGCTTCGGCTACGATGTGATAAATATCGGGCTGGCCACAACTCCGACCACGGAACTGGCAGTCAGAATGTCGGGTGCTGACGGTGGTATCATCATTACTGCCAGTCATAACCCGAGACAATGGAACGCCCTCAAACTGCTCAACAGCGAGGGAGAATTCCTCGACAAGGAGGCAGGTAACGAGGTGCTTGCAATAGCTGAGAAGGAGGACTTCGAATATGCAGATGTCGACAATCTCGGACATTACATTGAAGATAATACATATAACAAAAAGCATATAGAGAATGTCCTGGCACTCAAACTCGTGGATGTAGAGGCCATCAAAAATGCTCATTTCCACGTATGTGCCGATACTATCAACTCGGTCGGAGGAATTATCCTTCCCGAATTGTTTGAGGCTCTCGGTGTGGAATATAAAATCCTCAACGAAGAGGCAAACGGTGACTTCGCTCACAATCCCGAGCCGCTGGAGAAGAATCTTGCCGGTATCATGGGTGAAGTCGGCAAGGGAGGTTATGACCTTGGTATCGTTGTCGATCCTGATGTCGACCGTTTGGCGTTTATCTCCGAAAACGGATATATGTTCGGTGAGGAGTATACTCTCGTGGCTGTGGCTGACTATGTGCTGAGTCATACCACGGGTAATACTGTATCCAATCTCAGCAGTACCCGTGCCCTCCGTGATGTTACAGAAAAGCACGGCGGACAGTACTTCGCTTCAGCAGTGGGCGAGGTAAATGTCACCACCAAGATGAAAGAGGTAGGAGCTGTCATTGGTGGTGAAGGCAACGGTGGCGTTATCTATCCTGAGAGCCATTACGGCCGTGATGCTCTTGTCGGTATCGCTCTCTTCTTGTCGTCTCTGGCTCAGAAGGGCTGTAAGGTGAGCGAACTGCGTGAGACCTTCCCTGAATATCAGATTGCCAAAAACAGAATCGATCTTACTCCGAGCACCGATGTGGATGCTATCCTCGAGAAAGTGAAGATGATGTTCTCCAATGAGAAGATCACTGATATCGATGGCGTGAAGATCGACTACGCTGACAAGTGGGTACACCTGCGCAAGAGCAACACCGAACCGATCATCCGTGTGTACAGTGAGGCGCAGACCATCGAAGAGGCCGACGAGCTGGGTAAGAAGATCATGAAGGTGGTCTACGATATGCAGAAAGATGCTAATGAGTGAAATTTATATAGAAATATATAATGAGTTCAGTAATTACTAATTATTAATTTAAAATTGAATTGTAATGAAAAAGATGATTTTAATGGCAGCTGTAATGCTGTCTTCAGTGTTCGCAATGGCACAGCAGCCTGCTGGTTCTCTGACTCTGAAGCCGGAAGTTGGTATGACAATCGCTAATATCACAAAGAGTGATCTTAATACTAAGATCGGACTTGTAGCAGGTGCAGAACTGGAGTATATGCTGACCAACAACTTCAGCCTTACAGCTGGTGCTCTCTACAGTATGCAGGGTGCTAAGAAGGATGATTACAAGATCAACCTCGAGTACATCAATGTTCCTGTTATGGCTCGCTTCTATCCTGTTAGTGGCCTTTCGCTCGGCGCTGGTGTTCAGTTCGGTTTTAAGACTAAGGGTGAAGTAGAAATCTATAACCACAGTGGTGATCTCAAGGACCAACTGAAGTCTGTTGATATCTCTATTCCTCTGGGTCTCGCATACGAGTTCAATGATTTCGTTATCGACGCTCGTTACAACCTGGGTATGAGTGGTATCTTCGATTATGACGCTCTCGACGACTATAAGAACAGCGTATTCCAGATCACTCTCGGATACAAGTTCGCTCTGTAATCAATTGGTCTTACAATATTTGAGGGGCGTGCCACAAGCGGCGCGCCCCTCTGCTTTATCCCAACACAATTTCATTTCTTTTTTTTGAGTATGACCAAATATATAAAATTAATATGTTTTAATGAAGAGAGTTTAGTTAGATGTCAGGCTTTGCTTTATGCGAGCTTTTCTTTTACTCCAGAGGAAGCAGTTTCCCGCCTCCGTTGAGCAGATAGCTCTTGCCCTCCAAATATTTGTTTTTGGCCATGGAATAATACAAATTGTGTCCGTTACTAGCAATGTTACTTATTTCCTTATCTGTCGACGGAACATACCCCAATACCAATTCTCCGTTTACGTAGGAGTCTGCGGTGAGTGCCATACGGCTGCTTCCGTCGATACTGAGTCTTGCATATTTCGCCGTGTTGTCGGGATTGAAAGCACCGGTATACTGTGTCCCCTCGGCGAGAGTCAGTTTGATGCTGCTGTTTTTGTCTGCGTATACGATACCCTTCATAATCTGGTTGTCGCATCTCACTCCGAGTGTTCCTCCACGTCTGGCCGTATCTCTGTTGCCCCATCCGCCTTTCTTGCAGTTGATGAGTGTGTCGCTGTTGTTTATCAGTTCCACATTATTAAGATACAGTGAGTCGCGGTTGTTAGTATTGTAGAACATACCCGTTTTCTTTCCTTCGTAAGTCAGTGAACCGCCCTTCATCGACAGCGTCGCCTCGTCTCCCTCATCAGCATCACCGGAGAAACTCTGGTAGAGCAGCACCCCCCATTTGTCTTTCTTGCTTGTGAAATGACAGTTCTCGGTGTTGATGTAGTTTGTTCCCTCTATCACGATCATCTCACCGCCATTGCTGATGAATGTAGCATTCTTGGCATTGATAATACCGGTAGAGTAGAGGCCTGCCGAATTCGCACCATTGCAAGTGTACAGCCCTCCGTCGATATTTATTGTTCCGCCGCCGCGATCGGTAGCGATACAACTGGCACTTCCTGCCATTGTCACCACAGTGTCTGCGACAACATTTATCGTCCCTCCGCCCGAACAGAGCATACCGCGGGCATTGCCTCCAGTCTGGTAGATATTGTCATACGATGTATTTACCACACCGTTACCGTAAGCGAAGATACCGTTTGCACCTCTGCCGCTGCCTTTGATAGTGTTGTGCGACGAGTTGATTACAGCACTGCCCTCTTTTCTGTCTTTAGGCTGAGCCAGCAACACTGCGTTGACACCATAAAAACTGGCATCATCAGTACTTGTCGCATCTGCTTTGTTTGAGAGTGATGAGTAAGAAATATCGAGAGTACCACCTGTACACAATACAGCGCTCTTATCTGTTGTAGTACTCTCGATATCCTTCCCATTGATAGTTTTATTTTTATTAAACGTCTTTACTCCTTTGGCTTCAACATACTTTTGCCCTCCGCCACCGGGACCAGATATCCCATCTGGTCCAACGGGGGGCATTCCGAGACCTCTTCCGTCTCCTTTTTGCGGTGGCGTTCCACCAGGGGGAGGAGGTCCCATCATGAAGTCATCCTGTGCGATAGTCTGAGCTATCGCCAATCCTAACACAATTAACGAAGTAAACAAACGTTTTTTGTCCATTACTATTTATTAACAATAAAAAATCTCCATTTTTATCGTTGCAAAGATAAGAATTTCTAAGCAAAAAACCAAAAAGTATTCAATTAATAGCCTCTTTTTTTCAGTAAAATGCCAAACTTTTATGATTTTTTACTAATTTTGCGCTGATAAAGCAGGTAAAATACTCAAAAATGACAGCACGGCTAAAAATCGTCATAACGTCTTCATTCTGTATCTTTCTTCTTTTCATGTCCTGGAGCTGCAGGGGTGAGGAGTGGCAGTTTAGGTCAGCGTATTTCTGGAGTACCATTTTTTCTCTAGATTCCCTGAAGATGGATTTTATCTCCCAGCACCGCATCAACCGTCTCTATATTCGATATTTCGACGTCGTAGTCAAAAGTGACGGGAGTATCATGCCTAACGCCACTATAAAATTTCAGGACAGCGTTCCGGAATATATCGATGTCGTTCCTACCGTATACATTGTAAATAAATGTCTTTCGAAGGATGTCTCGTCACTCGGCCCGATGATCGTGAAACGCATCCTTCAGATGAACAATACTCACGATATCAAAAACGTTAAGGAGATACAGATCGACTGCGACTGGACGGCCTCCACACGAAATAAGTATTTCGAACTGCTGTCGGATATACGTAAAGAGGCTGCAGGGAAGGGGCTTTCTCTGAGTGTCACTATCCGACTACATCAGTTGGGCGGACCTGTACCGCCGGCTGACCGGGGAGTGCTGATGATGTATAATACCGGTAATGTGATCCGACCCGACGGAACGAATCCGATCCTCGACGTCCGTCATGTGAATCCTTATCTCAGATATCTGAGGGATTACAAACTCCCTCTGGCGACTGCCTATCCTATATATCAGTGGAAACTGCTCTATCGCGACAAGCATTTCATCGGATTCGTTCATTATGATGGCGAATACCCGATTCTTCCCACTGATTCCGTCAGTGATTGTTTCGTTCCTCTGTCTGCGATTATGGAAGTGAAGGGAAAGATAGACCGCCAGCGACGGGATTTCCAGGATGAGATAATATTGTTCGACTTAAATAACCATAATATAACACGCTTTAAACCAGACGATTATGAGAAGATTTTCAACCATTAGGACGATAGCCATAGTAGCATTGACTATCATGGGAACTTCTGCAGCCCTTGCTTGTGCCTATGAAGAGACGTATAATTTCTATCTCTTCAATACTTATAATGTTGACGAGGATGCGCTGTTGCCTTTCAATGAACAGTATCGGCAGGAGAAGGAGAAACTGGAGAACAAAACAGATGCCGCAACATTGAAATATCTCGGCTATCTAGGTCAGTATACCGAAATCTGCGAGCAGTTGCAGGACGTATGGGAGTATCCCACAAAGGAACAGCTTGCGGCAAGGGAAATTACCCTCCGGAAGATAAACGACTATGCCGGGAAAAACACGGTCGCGGCTCTCAAAGCTCCTTGCGCCCTGTTGTATATGCGTTCTAATATGGTGATGAAGCAGTATGCGAAGAATGTTAGTTTCTGGAAACAGACAGCATCCAAAATGCCGGAGTCGTGCTACAAGGAGAAAATGAAGAATATATATGCCAATGCCCTGCTAAACAGTGGTGAATGGAAGAAGGCGTGCGACATCTACGCACAACAGGAAGACTGGACCAGTCTGAAATGGGCGATGAGGAAGTATCGCAGTTACGCCGGAGTTAAGTTTATCAGCGATGCCGACCCCAACTCTCCGGCGCTGAAGTATCTGGTGCAGGATTTCGTGAACAGCACCCAGGAGAGTATCGACAGCAAATACGATAAGGATGTTCTTGATTATATCGGTATGCCGCTGATTCAGAGCCCCGAGGCTCTGCAGATGGTTGAACTGTCGAAGAGGAATGCCGCACGCAAGGATGTCGACGACCCCTGTATATGGCAGACTGCCGCAGCCGCCCTCGAATATCTTCTCGGAGATGCTGACAATGCCGCTAAGGATATCGAAAAGGCTCTGACTATGAAGGGCGAACAGCGATCACTCGACCATGCAAGGGCGATCAACATGATTATCAAGACGTCGGCCGCGGATTTTGATGAGGGATTTGTTGCTGATGAACTGAAATGGCTCGATTCGAAGATCGCCGAGGAATGCAGCGACCCGGAGACGATATGCAGGAGTTATTTCTGGAGGATGAGAGAGAGGATCAACCGCAAAAATATCATTCCGGCTCTCAAGAATCTGGCAGTAAATGATTCTGACGCAATGAACAGATGTATACTTGTCGAGGCAGCGGAAAACAGGGACGATATTAATAATGTGTACCTCAGTGCCTACTACGATGTGTTCGAAAAGCATTGTTCCTCTGAACTTATCAGATTCCTTGATTTCATACATACCAATCCCGTGAGTGAACTCGACCGGTACTATCTGTCGGTGACAAAGATCGACGAGACGACTCTCAAGGATATCATCGGTACAAGACTTATCGCTGAGGGCTGTTTTGACGACGCTCTCACTTATCTCGAGCAGGTGCCTCTGTCGTATCTCAAGAACCTGAATATCAACTGGTATATGGCCAACCGGAAGTTTGATGTGGCACAGTGGGAGCATTCTCAGACTGTTCCCCAGGATATTTATCCCGAAGAGGAAGACAAGGTGGATATAAGTAATAATCCGAAGATTGAGTTCTGCAAGCGGATGATTGCCTTGCAGCGGAAGATGGATACATCCGCAGGCAACGCCCGACGTGAGGCCGCATTTAAGATGGGAGTGCTCTACCAGCAGGCAAGTATCTACGGACAATGCTGGTTTATCTCTCATTACGGCAGGGGATTCTACGACCAGCCGAGCCCTCTCGACAAAGATTTCTCACAGGCAGCCATCGATATGTTCGAGATCGCTTCTGCCATCTCTGATTATCGCCTGGCAGGACGGGCTCTCTGCGGAATAGCTTATACCACATATCGCATGAGACAGAACTGCGAGGAGAATTTTTACTCCTCCGATTATGAATGGGTAAAACAGGATCCGAAGACCAAGACCGCTTATTCCCGGTTGAATAATTTTATCGCCGGTCATCCCGAGACGGCCTTCCTTACCACGAAGTGTGATATCGCTGCTGTATTCAGATAGATATCCCGATACAGAAACGACATAAAAAACGAGGGGCGTGTCTTGCGGCACGCCCCTCTCACTTCTCTAACATGTAATATTACATGTCTTGGTCACCTGAAAACAAAGTCTTATTTGATAATTACCTTAACAGTCTTTGTTGTTCCGTCTGCCATGCGGGTCTTCACGATATTGACACCCTTCTGCAGGTTGTCCACCTTCTGACCGCCCAGGTTGAAGATCTGCTGACCGTCAACCTCCACGAGGCTGTTGATCTCCTTGATTCCGGAGTATCCTGCGGGGATATCCTCACTCTCGTAGAAGAGCTGGAAGTTGTCCACCTTGAACCAACCGATACCTGATGTGCGGGCAGTACCGTCGATATCCACGTTGTTGGTGCGGAAACCGATCTTGGCAGTACCTTCCTCACCGACACCGAACTTCACGCTCATCGGGCGGAGTGTATGTGTGTAAGGATCGTCGGAAGTACAAGTGTAACCGGCATAGTTCAGATGCTTAACCTCTGCGTCGGGGGTAGCCTCGTCGAGAGCCTTGGCTGCCTGTGCGTCGGAAGGAAGATTGATCATGTGGGTAGCCTCGTCGCCGAACATCTGTACGTAGTTGTTAGCGAAGATGCGCTGTGTTGTCAGACAGTTGCCTGCCCAGTTGTATTCTACCATCACGTTAGCGCTCAGCACGTAAGTACCGCTAGGCAGTGCTGTGAGGGTCTGCGACAGTTCTACCTCAGGAATCTTGTCGTTCCAGATACCCCACAGGTGAGTACCGTCAACATACTGTACTGCTATTACATTACCCTCATCGTCGGTTGCGCCGTATCCGCTGATGTCATCACCACCGTTGATAGCACACCAACCGCTGCTCGGAATACCTTCCTCACCGTCGATTGTCAGTGTCCATCCTGCGGGAGCGGGCTGTGTACCGGCTGACTCGGTGTTGTTCTGTGCGCTGAGATCCTCGAAACTCGGGTTCTTGATAAGGTTGGTAACGTAGATGCCTACTGCCACACCCGACAGCTTCAGCTCGTTGAGGGCCTCGTCGAGTTTCTGAATCATGGCGTTGACTTCCTCTTCGCCGGCCTCCATGTCCTCATACATCATCTCGGCTTCGAGAACGATGTCTGAATAAGCGTCGATACCAGCATAGTTGCCGTATTCCTCCTGGTTGTTGTGAGCATCGTCGATGGCTGCTGCCAGTGATGCGTAGAGGTCGAGTGACTCTTTTGCCTTGGGATATGCATTCTTGAGTGATGTGATAGCATTAACGATATCGTCAGCACTCGAACCGCTGCCTACGCTGCTGCTGTTTACGAGGGCTGTGATCTCCTCTGATACAGACTTCTGCATCGGCTCCGACGCGATGTCGGCCAGCAGGCTGTAGAAGTGGTTGTATACTGCCAGTGCGTCGTCCTCTACATATCCGAGTGACTGCAGATGAAAGTCGTCGAGTTTGAACCATCCGTCGCCGCCGTTGGGGTTGGCTGATGTTCTGTTGGCTGCTGCGATATCGCCGTTGGTACGGAATCCGAAACGCAATGTGCCGTTGTATACGAATGCAGTAACGCTCATCTCCTGCAGCTCGCGGTCGGTCTGGGGTTCTGCAAGACCGGCAAAACCGTATACTTCGCTCTTGTCGAGACGGCTGTCGTCATAGTCTGCCTCGCCGGAGAAGTATGTGGAGTTGAGGTTTCCGAAGATACGTTGTGTGGTACGGCGTGATCCGTTGCCGTTGGCTCCTACCATCACCTTGGCTGTAATCTTGTAAGAACCGGTGGCGAGGTTGTTTACTGCCTGTGAGATCTCCACCTCGGGCATTCCGGAGTTCCAGATACCGAAGGCGTAGCTTCCGTCCTTGTTGTCTGCATCGTCGTTCACACCGCACCATCCTGTGATGCCGGCTGCCTTGATCTGGTCGATGCTTGTCAGTTCGTTGCCTGCTACATACAGGTTCCATCCTGCGGGAGGATTACCTACGATGGTGGTCGTCTGTCCGCCCTGGGCGCTCAGGTCTTCGAAACTCATATTGGTACCCAGACTGGTGATGTCGCCTGTTCCCATGCTGAATCCGTTTTCTGCTGCTATGAGGGCCTCCTGTGCAGCGGTGAGGGATTCTGCGTCGTTCTTGCCGTTAAATTCATCCTTGGCGGTGTTGATGGCTGCCGTGAGTGTGGCATCGGTGCTTTCACCTAATACTATATATGCGTTCTGGATCTCCTTGTAGAGAGCTTTCTTGGCGTTGTAGATAGCCATTGCTGCATTGTAGTCGTCCTCGCTGAAGTCGCTCTTGTTGTAGATCTCTGTCAGGGCGTCGATCATACCCTGCCATCCTGCAGCGTATTCTGTCTCGGAGAGATAGTTCTCTTCCGTGTCTGTCACGGCTGCATAGATCTGTACTTTCTGGGCGTAGGACTCGATATTTGCCGAGTCGAGGAAAGCCCACAGTTCTGACTCGTGGCTCAGAGGGATAGCCTCGCCGTTGTCGTCGGTCAGACGATAGGTCTCGCCTGTGGCCTCGTCGGTGGCTGTTGCATATCCTCCGTAGAAGTCGGGATACCAGCCGTTGGTGGGCTCTGAAATCACGATATACTGTCCTCCTGAGTTGAGGTGCAGATAGCGTCCCACAACGTTGGGGTTGCCTTGTCCGTCACCGGCCTTGAGCCTGTAGAATCCTGCTGTGTCGGTGGCTTCGACGGTCCATGCTGCCTGGGCTGTGAGATTGCCGTTCAGGTTGTCGGTACTTGCGGGTACTCCGATGAAGGTTGTGTCGGAAGAGTTGAAAAACCATGTTCCGTCAGTGTCCTGATGTGCCACGAAACAGTGTTTCTTGCTGTCGGCTGACGAATAGTCGAGGAGATAGTAAGCACCATCCCAACTGGTTCTTGTCCAGAAGGTGCTTGGCTTTGAGTAACTTACGAGGATATACTTGCCGCCTTCCTGAGGCTGCGACCACATCTGTGGCATATCCAACGCACTGGCTGTCATCGGCAACATCAATGCCAACGACAACACTAATTGTTTTAGGTTTCTTTTTTTCATAAAGCTTTTTCAGTTAAGACCGCTTATCGGGCGGTTGCTATTAGTGGTTTGATTGTATTCTTTACAATTATTCGTCTGCAAAGGTATATAAAATAGTAATAAGTTCCAAGGATTTGGCATGTAATTTATGTTATTTTTTAATATTTACCTTTATTTCGGGTAAATTTTACCCTATTTTTGAATTTTAGCTGATAAAAAAGTGGAAAATATTTCTTTTTTAGGAAAGATTTTACTATCTTTGGAGAGTCGTGCTAGGCTAAGAATGTCGCAATATCGTTTCACTTTCTTACTTCTTCTATCCTTGCGAGTTTGGTGCCTTTAAACAGCATGGCGATGGGATGGATGGTAGTGCCTTGAGACATCTCTATGGCATTTGGCGATGCGGCATAACGCATTGCCTGTGTTTTTGCTTCATCCATCTTTCGGTCGGCCTCGGTGTCGGCTGCATCGGGCTTGATATATTTCAACTCTACCACATAACAGTGTTTCAACTTGGGATATATTCGGTTGCGAGGTGACATCATCAGATCGCAATAGCCTCCGTTCATCTCTGCCTCGGGCAGGGTGAGGTAATATTTTACGGAGTTAAGCAGCCCGAGCATATATAACTGTACGGCAAACTCGCCGTCTTTCTCTATCCGTGCATTGGAGTGGGCGTGGAACTCGTTGGCGACAAACTTAAACAGTGGCTGCCAGTCGCCATCTTCGCCAGCTGCTTGTGCCAGCCGTTCAAACGCGGTCGTCGTGATGTCCATCCTCTTGCGGATGATAAGCGACATATAGTCGTAATACTGTTTTCTGGCGTTGATGTTGGGAATCGCGAGCACCGGCCAGCCTGCAGGATCTTTACTCCATGTAAGCATGCCGTAATAATACATCAGCGACGGAAGATATTCGGGTTCCGTCATCTGCAGTGCGGTGAAATATTTCTTCAGTTCCGACGGGGTGCTGCCATTGACAGAGATATATTCCAACTGACTGTGGCCCTCTTCGGAACTTTTCTCGTCGATGGTGATTATCTGCTTCAGTTTGTTGAAGTCTGTCGCGCTGTTGTCGTCTACGAGATTCTCCGGCGGCAGCCCGTTTCTGATAAGATTAGATATATACGACAATACCATGTTAGGATTATACATCCGGGAATCGGGATCGTCAAGCCGTAATCTTGAAAAACAGTATCCGTCATACCACGGACGCATATCTTCAATGATTTCGTCTGTATCCATCTCTATCAGACCGGCTTCATTGTAATATCCGACCATTTCTCTTACATCCTTTTCGGAAAATCCTACGATGTCGTTGAGATTTTTGTCAAACGATACATTGGTGGCGATATTGAATCCGCTGGTCAGGTCGGCAAGTGTTACCGGAGCCACTCCCGTCATAAAGATTCTCTCAAAACTGGGCTTGTATACCTTGAATGCTTCGCGATAGAATCCCGCAGCATGAGTAAACTTATGATAGTCGCTTTCCTCTTGAGTGCTGAGGATTGTATTGGTGAAATTATCATATTCATCAATGATGAGGTATACATGACTGCCTTTCTCCCGTGCTTTGTTGGTTATTTCCTCAATCTTGCTGCCGTGTCCTTTGAAGTTAAGTACTCTTTTTACTGTCTCTTCATCGTAAAAACGGGCATAATTCCTTGATATGATGCATATACACTTATTTTCTGCAAAAATAGGTATTATTTTCTTTATTGCCAAAATTTTTTATGATTTTCTTTGGTATTTCTAAAAATATTTTGTATATTATATACCGCGCACGTACGTCCAGTGAGTTTAGGGAAAAATTACCTCACACCTTCCGCAAAGTACAATTAAAATATTGTGTACCAGAATATTCCGCTGCGGAGGCAAGAAATAACCAATACGCGGACCCACCGCATTTTCAAAATTCCGACTTTTTCAAAATTCCGTTTTTCGACAGCCGTTGAAATGAGTCAAATATTTGAGATACAATATTTTACCCGCTCCGCTATGCCGAAAAATCGTCCCGTTGTGAAAATGACAAAAAGTGTCTATAGCACAGTAAGCTACTTTTCTCTTTCTATATACCTTATATAAGTAGCTGATTATCAAAACTTTATCGAATTGAATTTCTCGGTTTTTGAGAATCCACGTCGATTTCGGAAAAATCCATGACGTATTTGATCATCATCCATTTCAAGAATAAAAAAATCCATGAAATGCAGAAAAAAATCCATGAAGTGGATTTCCGGAGACCCGAAATGAAGGTCGCGAAAATTTTGGGCGTACTCATCGGTACATTTCGGGATAGGTCGGCTGCGGATGGTGGCTGGCTGGTTTTTCGACCATCCGCACGGTAAATGTCTCTTTTTCAGAAAAATAGATGAAGTGTGCGTAAGGTGTGAGGAAATTTATCCAAACTCTTGCTGATGTACGCGCGAGAAAGACTCGTAAATTATTGGCATCCTGATAGATAGGCTGGGTTCGGTTGCTTCGGGGAGGTGATTTTTGGCCATTTTTCATATAGGTATGAGATTTTCATCCTTCTATTTCTCACCAAATATATAGATGGTATTGTGGTCAAAATTGCAATAAAAGTAATGTAATCTGCGCCATTCTCACAGCAATTTATTATCTTTGCACGGAAATATTACAATAATATAAGTATAGACTTATGAAATACGATAATTCAAGTGTGAGACGGCAGGACAGACTTCTTGACGAAGCGTCGGCTACGGAACTGCTAAAGAAGGCCGAATACGGCGTGTTGTCATTGTCGGAAGACGGACAGCCTTACGGGATTCCGGTGAATTTCGTGTGGGACGGACGGCAGTCACTGTATATACATTGTGCTCCGGAGGGGAGGAAACTGCGGATTATAGGACAAAATCCGAAGATATCATTTTGCATCGTCGGGAATACTCATCTCCTGCCTTCCAAGTTCACGACGGAATATGAGAGCATTATCCTTGAGGGGAAGGCTGTCATCGGTCTGTCGGACGAGGAGAAGCATAAGGCTCTGACACTGCTCCTCGAAAAACTGTCGCCCGAGGATAGGGTGATAGGGGAGAAGTATGCCGAGAAATCGTTCCACCGGGTCGACATTATCCGACTAGATATCGAGTCGTGGAGCGGGAAATGCAAACGGGTAGGAAAGGCCGACTGAAAGCATTATGGCGGGGTTAATTGCAGATAACCTCATCCGTCACTGTGCTATATTTCTTCTTTTGCCCAACCGCCGGCTTCCGGGATATTCCGTTCTTCGGATGAAAAATTCACTCCGAGGAGAATCTTCTTCCTCGGATCGGTTTTCCATTGTTCAGCATAGCCTTTTTCGTGAATCTGTTGCAATGCAGCCTGAGAGGATTTGTCGAGTTTGAACTCCGTGATGTAAATGTAATCACGGGTTTCGAACAGGAAATCCACCCGTCCTCGGTTGGTCTGCTTTTCCGTAGCAGTGCGGAGGTCCTTTCCACCGATCAGCGATCCGGTGATGCTGAAAACGAACTGGAACGCCTGTTCGTCGAGTGTGAAGAACTGGTAGTGCAAACTTGCTATCACTGTCCTCATCTCGGAAATGAAAGTCTCCAAGTCGCAATGAATCAGCGACCGCTTGAGTTTGTCGATCTTACTGTCGATTTCGGCGTCCACCATGGATGTGTACATGGGAATCAGCTGGTTGTAAAAGCCGTTTCTCACTTCTTGGTTAGGGAAATCTATAGTGAGATACCCCGTCTCTGTAGCGCCGGAGATGGTGAGATATCCGCTCTGATACAACAAAGCCGTCAGGTCGTCCTGATAAGAGTTGACGTTGACGAGCCGCTCGGGTGATATCACGCTGCCGGGGATTCTCGAGATATCGATATTCTTGTTTTTCAAGGCCTTGATGAGAGCCGTCGGAGTGCCAGTCTGAAACCAATAACTGCCGAATCCTCTTGATTGTAGGGCGTTGAGCAGCGAGAAAGGATTGTACATACCGATACCATTTTTGCAGAAATGATAACCGTCATACATCTTTTTGAGTCTCTCATAACACTCTTCCTTGGTGATGTCATTCTCCTCCGCCATATCGCTTACACCCTCGTCAAAATTGGCATGAAGTTCTTCATCCGTTATGCCGCATATTGCCTGATAGCGTTTGCTCAATGATATATCTTGGAGATTGTTCAAAGCGCTGAAAACGCTCGTATGTCCAAACTTGGTGACTCCCGTGAGGAAGGCGAATTTTATACAGTTATCGTTGGACTTGATATTTTTGTAGAAGCCAGAAAGAATGTCACGATTTATTTCAAGCAACTCTTCATTGTCGATAAGGTCGACGAGCGGCGCGTCATACTCATCGACGAGAATCACAACCTTTTGGCCCGTCTGCTTACACGCACGCTTTATCAGGAGACCGAAACGAGTGGCTACGTCTGTTTCCAAATCACTCTCCCCGTAGATCTTTTCCCATTCATGAAGAATAGAAGAGAGCTTGTTTTTCAGCACTTCGGGAGAGTCATAAGTAGAGTTCGACAAGTCCAGATGCAGTACGGGATATTCCTCCCAGTCTTTCTCCAGATCGGCAATGGCCAGACCGTCGAACAGTTCCTTCTGCCCTTGAAAATAGGCCTCGAGAGTCGACACGAGGAGTGACTTCCCGAAGCGACGGGGACGGCTCAAGAAATAGTACTTTCCGCCTTGTACAAGGTCATAGATAATCGACGTTTTGTCGACGTATGTGTAATTATCTTTTCGTAATTCTTCGAATGTCTGTATTCCTATAGGATATCTCATATTCCGCTGCCTTTATCTGTATCTATCTGCAAAGATATAACTTTGTCTGCAAATTACAAAGAAATTTCGCAAAAATAATGATTTTTCTTCTTTTATGAGAAAATATTTGCTAAATTTGCAAACAGTATTTTATCAATGCTTTATCATCATGAGAAGACAAATTATTACTCTCGCATTGGCATTCATGGTTTGCAATGCCTTCGCGCAACAATATGAAGTGCCCGTATCGGAACAGCATGAAAAAATGCAGACGGGGAAATTTCAGCCCGAATGGGAGTCTCTAAGGCAGTATCAGGTGCCGGAATGGTTCCGCAACGCTAAGTTTGGTATCTGGGCTCACTGGGGACCGCAGTGTGTGGAGGGCTCCGGCGACTGGATGGCCAGAGGTATGTATCAGGAGGGCTCCGGACAATACAATTATCATCGCGAGCACTACGGGCATCAGTCGGAATTCGGATTCAAGGATATACTGCCGTTGTTTAAGGCCGAACGATGGAATCCCGACAGTCTGGTGGCTTATTACAAGAGTCTGGGCGCCAGATATTTCTTCGTGCTCGGTAATCATCACGATAATTTCGACCTTTGGGACAGTAAGTATCAGGAGTGGAACTCCGTGAATATCGGACCGAAGAAGAACCTGATGGACGGATGGGCGAAGGCAGCACGGAAAAACGGACTGAAATTCGGGGTGAGCCTTCATGCCGACCACGCTTGGACATGGTACGAACCGGCACAGAGATACGACAGAAACGGTGATAAGATGGGTGTTCCATACGACGGAAAACTCACCAAAGAGGATGGCAAGGGCAAATGGTGGGAAGGCTTGGACCCGCAGAACCTGTACCGGCAGAATCATCCGATGAGTGAGGGGAGTTGGGCTGACGGTATGATCCACCGGCAGTGGGACTGGAGTCATGGCGCAGCGACACCGAGCGAGGAGTTTGTCACGAATTTCTACGACAGGACTCTCGATGTGATAAACCGGTATAATCCTGACCTGCTGTATTTCGATGTCACGGTACTGCCGTTTTATCCCGTCAGCGACGCGGGACTGAAGATCGCTGCTCATTTCTATAATCACTATATGTCGACACATAAGGGCTGCCTCGACGCCGTGATGTTCGGAAAGATCCTGGACGAACAGCAGCGGAAGGCTCTCGTATGGGATGTGGAGCGGGGTGCTCCCAACGGGATCCAGCCCGAGCCGTGGCAGTCGTGCTCTTGTCTGGGTAACTGGCATTATAATACTGCAGTGTATGAGAACGGTTGGTATAAGTCGGCTTCGACGGTGGTAAAACTGCTCGTCGATATCGTCAGCAAGAACGGTAATCTGTTGTTGAATGTTCCTCTCAGGGCCGACGGTACTTTCGACGAAAAGGAAAAAGCCATACTCGACGAATTCGGGGCCTGGACGAAAATCAACAGCGAGTGTATTTTTGATACCCGTCCTTGGAAGGTGTTCGGCGAAGGGCCTATCACCGAGTCGGACATCAAGATTAATGCTCAGGGATTCAACGAGGGGGCCTATGCCAAAGCTACATCAGAGGAAATAAGATTCACTCAGAAGGGGAAATATCTGTATGCCGTATCACTGGCATGGCCTCAGAGCCGTGAGGTCGTCGTGAAGTCGATGGGGCACGACAAGGGACTGGTAAAGAAGATAAAGAAAGTGGAACTGCTCGGTTACGGTAAGGTGAAATTCGCACAAAAAAACGACGGGCTTCATATCACTCTGCCCGCCGAAAATACTAATACTATCGCTCCGGTATTCAAGATCTCATAGAGGTCACTCCATAATCAGCTCCACCGGACAATGGTCGGAACCCATGATATCGGTGTGTATCGAGGATTCTTTCAATCTCGAAGACAATCTCTCGGAGATGACGAAGTAGTCGATACGCCACCCGATGTTCTTCTCGCGTGCTCTCATCCTGTACGACCACCACGAATATGTCTGGTCCTCGGGATGGAGGGTGCGGAACGTATCGATGAAACCAGCGGAGAGAAACTGTGTGAACTTAGCTCTTTCCTCGTCGGAAAAACCGGGGTTGTTATGATTGGTCTTCGGGTTCTTGAGGTCGATCTCCTCATGAGCCACATTCATATCGCCGCATACGATCACCGGTTTTTTCTCGTCTAACCCTTTCAGGTAGTTCTGGAAGTCGTCCTCCCACTTCATCCTGTATTCGAGGCGGCGCAGACCGTCCTGTGCGTTCGGGGTATATACACATACGAGATAGAAATTATCCATCTCGAGAGTGATCACACGTCCCTCATGGTCGTGCTCCTCGATACCGATGCCGTAGGCGACGCTGAGGGGATGATGCTTGGTGAAGACTGCCGTTCCGGAATATCCCTTCTTCTCGGCGTAGTTCCAATACGACTCGTAGCCCTCGTAACTGAGATCGAGCTGTCCGGCCTGCATCTTCGTCTCCTGAAGACAAAAAAAATCGGCATTGAGCGCCTTGAAGATGTCGGAAAAACCTTTCCCTTCACAGGCTCTCAAGCCGTTTACATTCCATGAAACAAATTTCATTATACTAGAATTTTGCCATTTTTATTGCGTCTATAGCACATTCGTCACCTTTGTTTCCCAGTTTGCCTCCGCTCCTGTCGCGGGCCTGTTCCATATTGTCGGTGGTGAGCAGACCGTAGATCACCGGAACCTCGCTTGTGGCGTTCAGCCGTGCGATACCGTAGGTCACGCCCTGGCAGATATAGTCGAAATGAGGTGTCTCGCCCCTGATGACACTGCCGAGGATGATTACCGCGTCGTATCCTCCGTTGAGGCACATCTGATGGGCTCCGTAGATGAGCTCGAAACTGCCCGGGACGGTTTTCACATGGATATTCTCCGTGAGAGTGCCATGCTTTTCGAGAGTACTTACCGCACCGTCGAGCAGAGCCTGGGTGATTTCCGGATTCCATTCCGCCACCACGATACCGAAGCACATATTGCTGGCGTCGGGGACCTGCGAGGCGTCGTAGTCGGATAGGTTATGATATGCTGTTGCCATCGCTTATTCAGATACTCGTTCGATGTAAGCGTCGATGGTCTGATAAGCCATTGACTGGCGATATTTCTCCTTCACCTGCTTGTAGCAGTCGAGGGCCTCGGCCTTCTTGCCCTGGCTCTCCAGAATCTCACCTGCCTGGATGAGGAAAGTGGGGGAGAGACTGTTGTTGTCGGCCTTGCTGGCTGCCTCTTTGAGCAGACTTACAGCCTTGTCATACTGCTTCAGGTTGGCGTAAGCGTTGCCGAGGGCTGCCTTTGCTGCGGGAGTAATCATCTCGTCCTTGCTGCTGCCGGAGAATTTCTCCAGGTAGTTGACGGCCTCCTGCCACTTGCCCATCTGTGCATAGCTGAGACCGGCATAAAGGCTTGCCAGATTGCCTGCGTCGGTAGAACCGTAGTCGCTGGCGATCTTCACGAAACCGGGGAAGCCTGCACCGTCGCCGTTGAGGGCTTTGTCTGTAGCGCCGTTGTCGAAATACTCCTGACCCTTGGCCAGAATGGTGCTCGCCTTATCCTCACGGGGACCCTTCACGAGGTTAGAATACAAGATGCAGCCTACAATGATAAGGATGATAGCTGCTACAACATAGATAATTGTCTTTCTGTGGTTCAGAAGCGCTGCTTCCATACCACTCTTCTGCTCCTCTGCCTGGGGAGCCTTGTTTTTAATGTTTTCGTTTGCCATTATTATATTATTATTTTTTCTGTTTTCTGAACATTAAGCGCTGCAAAATTACAGAATTTATTGCAGATATTGAAATTTATCGCAGTTTTTTTTTGTTTTTCACTGATAAATAAGTTAACTTTGCACCAAAATAAGAGATTTTTAAACATGTTACTGCGCAAAATATCTGTTTTGAACTACAAAAATATCAAGACCGCCTCGATGGAACTGTCGCCGAAGATCAACTGTTTCATCGGGCAGAACGGGGTCGGCAAGACTAATGTGCTCGACGCCGTATACTATATGTCGTTCTGCCGCAGCTCCAACAATCCCATTGATGCGCAGGTGATACGGCATGGCGAGGATTTCTGCGTCATCGAGGGTAATTATCTCGGCGACAACGGCGAGGAGGAGAATATCTATGTGGGGATGAAGAGGGGAGTGAAGAAACACTTCAAGCGCAATAAGAAGGACTACAAACGGCTCTCGGAGCATATCGGACTCATCCCGCTGGTAATGATCTCTCCTAATGACGGCGGTATCATTCAGGGTGCGGGAGAGGAGCGCCGCCGGATGATGGATATCGTCATCTCGCAGTATGACTATCAGTATATGGTGGATCTCGGACGATACAACAAGGCTCTGCAGCAACGGAATTCCATGTTGAAGGCTGAGACGGAACCTGACTATCTGTTGCTCTCGATCTGCGAGGAGCAGATGGCCGTGGCCGGCGAGGCTGTTTACCGGAAGCGGAAGGATTTCGTGGAAGGCATCATTCCTGTGTTTCAGAAGTATTATGCCGACATATCGGAAGACAGGGAAATGGTATCGCTGCGGTATGTCTCTCATTGTCAGAGAGGACCGCTGATCGACGTTATCCAGCGCGACAGGATGAAGGATATTGCCGTGGGCTACTCGTTGCACGGCATTCATCGTGACGATCTGGAGATGATGCTCGGCGACTATATGATGAAGCGCGAGGGCAGTCAGGGACAGAACAAAACGTATGTCGTGGCCCTGCGGCTGGCTCTCTTCGATTTCCTCAAACAGCACGGTAACAAGACGACTCCGATCCTGCTTCTCGATGATATCTTCGACAAACTCGACGCACGACGCGTGGAGAGAATCGTGAAACTGGTGGCGAGCGATGAGTTCGGACAGATCTTTATCACTGATACGAACAGGGAGAATCTGGATAAGATACTCGCACAGAGCAGTATGGATTATAAGATCTTTTATGTGGATAATGGTGAAATCACTGAGAAAAGGGAGTGACTATGTTTAAGAAACAACCGCAAGACCTGAAGAAATCTATCGCCGAACATCTCAGATGGAGCGGCATAGAGACACCGCTGAAACAGAAACGGCTTATCGACTCATGGCCCGCTGTGGTGGGGGAGGGGATAAACAGCTATACCGAAAATCTGTTTATCAAGAATCAGACACTGATGGTGAAACTGTCGAGTCCAGCCCTGCGCTCGGACCTGAATATGATGAAGTCGAGACTGGTGGGGAAACTCAACCAGCGCGTCGGCAGTCAGATAATCACCGATATCCGCTTCTATTAGATTACCGTATCCATCGGGATGTCGTGGCTCTCGTGAGGCACAGCATCCACCTTCTGGAAATCAAAGCATACTCCTATCTTATATAAGGTGGACGGAAGTGTAGACAGAAATCTGTCGTAATATCCTTTACCCCGGCCGAGACGGTTTCCCCGGCTGTCGAAACTCATTCCCGGAACAAGCGCCACGTCGATTCTGCCGGTGTCGGTGAAGAGTCTGCCGACAGGTTCCATGATATGAAAACATCCTTCTCTCATATCTTCGGGCGAGGTATATTCCCGCAGTTCTATTTCGTCGCTTGCATTGATTACGGGCAGTACGACTCGCTTGTTGTCTGCCACAAGGATGTCTACGAGCGCGTGGGTGTCCACCTCGTCGGGCAGGGAATAGTATGCAAGTACTGTGCCGGCTTCTTGCAGATGCTTGTCGCGAAGCAACTTCTTCACAATATCGGCCGACATCCGGCTCAGCTCCCCGCTGCTATGCTGCTTTTTCCTCTGCCGTATCAGGTTTCTTAGGGAACGCTTCTCCATTTTTCAATACTTCAAGAGCCTTGTTTATCACCGGATCGTCGAGGTTAAGATATTTTATCCATGCCTCGTCGTCGAGGGAAGAATAGATGATGCGGCTCACGATATACGTCTTGAGCAGTTTGTACGACTTCTTGATCATCAGGTTGCGGCGCTTGAGACCCTTGCTCTCGGCGTAGGTGGCAAACTTATCCACGATGTTCTGTTTGTCGAGGTAGTCGCTAAGTGACGTTATATTGTCAAACTGCTTGAGCTTCTCGCGGTTATTGTCGGTGTAGGTATACGCGAACTGTATGATAAGACCGGTCATCGCCGCTTCCTTATAGTACGATGTCATGCCGAGGGTGTCCTCCGGAACGAAATAATCCGGGGTGATGCCGCCGCCGCCGTAAACCACTCTTCCGATGCCGGTATAGTATTTCTTTCCCTCGTGCTTGATGCTGTCCTGCGAGAAGAGTTCTCCGTGCTGGTATCTGTCGAGCATCGACTCTTCGTAGTATTTGTCATTACCGTCAGCGTAGGATTTCTGGATGCATCGTCCGGAGGGTGTGTAATAACGGGCGATGGTGAGACGGATCATGGAACCGTCGGTGAAGGAAATCGGCTGCTGCACCAGTCCCTTCCCGAAGGAGCGCAGACCGATGATGGTACCCCTGTCGTTATCCTGTATGGCTCCGGCGAAGATCTCCGACGCTGATGCGGAATTCTGGTTTATCAGTACTACGAGCGGGATATTCTGATAACTGCCCTGGCCCGACGATCTGTAATCCTGACGCTTTGCCTTACGGCCCTCCACATAGACGATGAGCTTGTTTTTCGGCAGGAATTCGTTGGCCATCTGCACCGCCGATGCCATATATCCTCCGGTGTTGTCCCTCAGGTCGATGACGAGGTTCTGGAATCCTTCCGACTGCAGCGAGGCGAGGGCTATAAGCATTTCGGGATATGTGTTCTCCGCGAAATTCTTCACTTTGATATATCCTGTCGTGGGGTTGATCATATAGGCGGCGACGACACTCTTCTGCGGGATGTCGCCTCGGGTGATGGTGATGTCCTTGGCTTTCTTCTCCCCGTGACGGAGTACGCTGATCGTCACTTTGGTATCCTTCGGACCTTTCAGTTTGTGTTGCGCCTCGGAATTGGTAACCACCTTTCCCACAAACGGTTTTCCGTCGATAGCGATGATCTTGTCGCCGGCGAGGACACCGGCTCTCTCGGCAGGACCGTTCTTGATGACATTCTGCACGTGGATGGTGTCTTCACGGATGGTGAACTCCACACCGATGCCCGAGAACGAACTCTTCAGTTCGTCGTTGGCCTGCTGGGCGTCCTTGGCGCTGATATATACGGAGTGGGGGTCAAGTTCCGACAGTATCTCCGGCATGGCTTTCTCCACGAGCGAGTCCATACTGACATTGTCGACATACTGGTCGTCGATGATGTGCAGCAGGTTGCTCAGTTTGTTGCTGCTCGAATTGATGATACTCAGACGGTTGCCCGAGAAATGGTTAGCGTAGAAAGTGCCGATGAGGATACCCAGAACGACGCATACGGCCATTATGAGAGGCATGAATCGGTTTTTATTATTTTGTGTCATCTTTATATCTTTTATTTTACTGTTTCTGAATTCTTTTTCTCTGTTTGCGTATCAGTCTTCGTCGGGGTTGAGATATTTAGTTTCGATATTCGCCCGTTCGAGCAGGTCGAGACCGTCGCGGAGTCTGTATTCCTCACCGTAGACCACTCGTTTTATTCCGGCCTGTATGATCAGTTTGGCGCATTCCAGACAGGGCGATGCCGTGATGTAGAGAGTAGCCCCTTCGCTGTTGTTGTTGCTCCGTGCGAGTTTTGTGATGGCATTCGCCTCGGCATGCAGCACGTAGGGTTTGGTGATATTGTTATCATCCTCGCAGATATTCTCGAAACCGCTCGGAGTACCGTTGTAGCCGTCGCTGATGATCATCTTGTTTTTCACCACGAGGGCTCCCACCTTCCGTCTCCGGCAGTAGCTGTTTTCCGCCCATATCCGAGCCATTCTGATGTATCGCTCGTCGAGCTTGTGCTGTTTTTCCTCTGCTGTCATCACATTCGTTTTTCGGAGTTTATACTAATCGGATGTCTTGTCATCCTACTTTTTCTTCTTTATTCCGTTGCGCTTGAGGAGAGCGTCGATTGTCGGTTCTCCACCGCGGAATCGTTTGTAGAGCGTCATCGGATGCTCGGTGCCTCCTTTCGACAGTATATTGTCGCGGAAGCTCTGGGCTGTCTTTCGGTCGAAGATACCGTGTCGCTTGAATACGCTGAAGGCGTCGGCGTCGAGCACTTCGGCCCACTTATAGCTGTAGTATCCTGCGGAATATCCGCCCGACATGATATGGCTGAACTGCACCGTCATGCAGGTGTCGTCTCTCTGTTTTCCGATGAAGGCTTTCTTCCACGCTTTCTTCTCGAAGGGGATGATATCCTCTTCGAAGTCTTTCTTCTGTGTGTAGTAAGCCATGTCGAGGAGTCCGAAGCACACCTGGCGGAGACAGCCCCAGGCGATGCAGAAATTGCGGCTCTTCATGATTCTGTCGATGAGTTCGTCGGGCATCGGCTCGCCTGTCTTGTAGTGGAAGGCGAAGGTGCTGAGGAATTCCTTCTCCACGGAGTAGTTTTCCATAAACTGCGAGGGCAGTTCCACGAAGTCCCACCATACGTTGGTTCCGCTGAGGCTTTCGAATCGGGTGTTGGCGAACATGCCGTGGAGGGAGTGGCCGAACTCGTGGAGGAAGGTCTCCACCTCTCCGAGAGTGAGCAGTGCCGGCTTGTCTTCAGTCGGTTTGGTGAAGTTCATCACCACGGTGACATGCGGACGGCTGTTCTCTCCTTTGGAGTCGATCCACTGTCCTTTGAATTCCGTCATCCAGGCTCCGGCTCTCTTTCCTTTGCGTGGGTGGAAGTCGGCGTAGAACACGGCCAGATAACTGCCGTCTTTGTCGAATACCTCATAAGCTTTCACATCGGGGTGGTATACCGGGATATCGGGATTTTCCTTAAAGGTTATACCGTAGAGGCGGTTGGCGAGTCCGAAGACTCCTTTTATCACGTTCTTCAGCTCGAAATACGGGCGCAGCATCTCCGCGTCGATATTGTATTTCTTCAGTTTCAGTTTGTGTGAATAGTAAGATGTATCCCAAGGCATCACCTGGAAGTCTTTGCCCTCGATCTTTTTCGCCTCTTTGTGAATCTCTGCGATTTCCTTCTCGGCGGTGGGCTTGTAGGCCTCGATAAGATCGTTGAGCAGCTTGTATACATTTTTTGTATTGCCGGCCATGCGGTTTTTGAGTACATAGTCAGCGTAGGTCTTGTATCCGAGCAGCTGAGCCACCTGCCTCTTCAGATTGACAATGTTTTTGCATATCTGGAGATTGTTGTACTCATTATCGTGTGTGCAGAGAGTATTTCTCGCCATGTAGAGCTGCCGTCTCAGTTCGCGATCTTCGGCGTAGGTCATGAACGGAGAATAACTGGGAGCGTCGAGAGTGATTACCCATCCGTCGAGCCCCTTCTCCTTGGCTGCCAGTCTTGCCGCCTCGACGGCCGACTCAGGCAGACCGGCGATCTGTCGTTCGTCGGTGAGATGCAGCGAAAATTCTTTTGTCTCCTTGAGCAGGTTGGTGGAGAACTTCAGACACTGCTTGCCGAGTTCTTCCGTCAGCTGGCGTAGTTTTTCCTTTCCTTCCTTGTCGAGGAGGGCGCCGCTTCTTACGTATCCCTGATAGCATTTCTCGAGGAGTGTCTTTTCCTCGGGTGTCAGTCTGCGATGATGACGATGCACATATTTGATTCTCTCGAAGAGTTTTTCGTTGAGCCTCATGTCGTTGGCATGCTGGGTGAGGATAGGGCTCAGTTTCTCGGCCAGGGCGTCCAACTGGTCGTTGGTCTCTGCGCTGCGCATATTGCCGAAGACGGTGGAGACTCTGTCGAGCAGGTCGTAGTAATGTGCCTTCTCCTTGTCTCTTTTTATCACTATCGTATTGTCGAAGGTCGGTTTTTCGGGATTGTTGATAATCTGCTCGAGATCCTCTTTGTCCCTTCGCATTCCCTCCATGAAGGCCTCCTCGTAATCTTCGAAGCGTATCTCGTCGAAAGGCACCGTTTCATGCGGCGTCTTATAAGGCAGGAAGAACGGGTTGATTCTTTCTGTTTTCTCGTTGTTATTTTCGTTCATATTCAATTCTCTCAATCAATATGCAAATATAGTAAAAAAAACGATACGTTAGTATTAATCTCCTGTTTTTTAACTAAGATTAGTTATTCTGATTGGTTGTCGGCCGCGTATTCGGCTGAAATGCAGTTGTCGCGGCGGTTTCTTACATTATTATTTTCTCGAGCGCCGGGATGATGATTCTTCCTCTTCTGAGCTCCATAAGTCCCTCGTCCTGCAGTTGGTTGAGCACTCTCGACACGTAGAGTCTGTTGTCGTTGACCTCGTTGGCGAGCGTCTCCATCTTGATGAGAATCTCCTTCCTTCCGGCGGGATATCTGCATCGGTCGGTGAAGAATCGTATCACTTTGTCTCTGAGAGGTTTCGGCTGGCGCCGCCACGGCAGATGACCGGCCTTCTGCGCTGTGGCGGAGAGCAGGTTGTAGAAGTTGATTCTGAATACGAGGTATGTGTCGGTGAGTCGCATGATCTCATCTTTATGTATGATGATGAAGTTGCATGTATCCACCGTCTCGTATGTCGATGCGAAGCGCTGCGAGAGTCCGAACGTGCGTTCGATTTGGAACACGGTGGGAGCATGTATCTCCTCGATGAAAGTATAACTGTGGTCGTCGGAGACGGTAGTGACGTTGATCCGTCCGTTGGTGAGCAGGAAGAGCCTGTCGCAGAGTTGTCCTTCTTTCACCACCACTTGTCCGCTTTCCATCTTGAGGAAGTCGAACTTAGTGCGCTCCACCACCTCGTCGAGATCGCTTTTGCTCATTCCGAGGAAGAGGGGCAGTTCGAGAAGTTTGTTATATAACTGCAGACTGGGCATTTACATATCCTGTTCTGTTGTCGTGGTGTTATTATTTCGCGATTTTATCTTCGAGCGAGGGAGAGAACCACACGGCGTTTTCCCCTTTTTCGTTGGCATAGATGAGATATGCCATCAGATCCTTATGCTTTCTGAGGATTTCCTTTGTCTTTTCCATTCCGAGAACCATGAAGGCTGTGGCGTAGGCGTCGGCCGTGGCGCAGTCGGAGGCCAGGACGGTGGCCGACAGGATGCTGTGCTGCACGGGATATCCCGTCTTCGGATCTATCGTGTGAGCATACTTCTTGCCGTCTTTGTAATAGAAGTTGCGGTAGTTGCCGCTCGTAGCCATCGCCTTGTCTGTGACGTTGAGCACCGTCTGCAACTCGTTCGTCTGCTCCTCGGCGTTCTCCGTCGGTTTGCTCACTCCGATTTTCCACGGCATCCGTTTCTCGTTGAGGCCGCAGGTGACGATCTCTCCGCCGATCTCCACCATATAGTTTTTCACGTCGTGCTGGCGGAGCAGACGGGCGATGACATCACTGCCGTAGCCCTTCGCGATAGCGCTGCAGTCGAGCAGGATGCGGGGGTCGTCTTTGATCACCTTCTTGCCCTTGAGCCTTACCTTCTGATAACCGACGAGCTGTCGGAGACTGTCTATCTTGCTTGTCTCCAGTCCTTTTTTGAAACCGAATCCCCACTCGTTGACCAGCGGGGCGACAGTGATGTCGAAGGCTCCGTCGGTATCTTCGGAGATATTTCTGGCGATGGTGAACACGTCGATAAACATATCATTCACCTCGACGTCTCTGTTCTCGTTGATCGCCGTGATGACGGAATGTTCGTTGTAGGGGGAGAGCGCCTCGTCTACCTCCTGCAACCTCTTCTCTATCACCTCCTTGAGGTCGGAATCGCACTGATACGTGATATTATACACAGTGCCGAACACATATCCGGTATTGTGCTGATAGGGCATTCTGTGCTGATGTCTTATGATAAGAACTGTGGCAACGATGAGAAAGATAAGGAAGGGCAGCTGCCACGCCCAACGCTTTTTGTTCTTTTTATCCATTAGTGTAACCAAAGATCGATTATAAAGTTAAAATTCACTCCTATTTTCGACGAGCCCGAGATGCCGTATCCGGGTACATACCACGACTTGCCGAGCACACCCTCGTCGTAGGCCAGACGTCGCTTGTATCTCACCGTCCATCCGAGATGTATCGGTCCCATCACCTTGGCGTCGACTCCTGCCACGAGCTCCCACCAGTGATAGTAACACTTGTTGCCTCTGACGTCGTATTCGACATTCTCGCGCCATACCGGATCGAACACTCCGTCGCGGCTCACGTCGTCTTTATACGATGTATAGGCATATCTCAGACCCGCGAACGCCCTGTAAGGCTGATGCTTGTCTTTCAGTATGTTGAAGTCGCATCCTATACGTCCGTAGGGTGCTTTCGTCTTGTATCTGTTGGATGCTATCTCGTCGTGGTCGGCAATGCCGTATCCCAATTCGAGGGTGGGGAAGTACTTGTCTTTGAGGTTTACTTTCAGCGCCGCCTCATACTGTCCGTAGTCGCTCACGGCCAGCTGTATAGGCCCTTCCAAGTCGGCCGACACCTGCAATCCCCGGAACCATGGTATGGTGTCGGGTTCTACCCTCATCTTCTTCTTCTTCTGCGCCGAAGCGGGAATGCAGCAGAGGAGCAGTATCAGCAGCAGGCTAATACCTCTTCTTGAAGATGATATTGAAATTTGTCGTAGCGTCGTATGTAACATCCTTGTCGCTTATTTCTATTGATTCTATCCTGTGGCCGGTATGCCTCACTTCCTGTATCTCGTGGAAATACGACGGAGTGCAGTCCACCGATTCGAAGTGGGGGATGTTGGCTTTCCTCACCCACACCGTGTCGGTGATGCTCACGTTATTCGTATCACCCACGGTGAAATACAGCTCGTCGACATCTCCCGTATAGCTCATCGGCAGGTCGAAGGTGGTGGTAGTCACGGCTTTGTTGAGCAGTATCGTGTCTTTCCCGTCGCGCTGTCGGGTCGAGATGGTGAGAGTGTCGAGAAGAGTGTCGGCGTCGCCTATGCTTTTCTTCAGACTGTAAGTACTGTATACCACGTTCGTCAGGGGGCACTCTATCGACGAGCATGCCCCGAGCAAGATGATTGCGACAAACGAATATATCAGTTTTCTCATATCTGCGGTCCTCCTTATTTTATTTCCTCCTCGATCTGGTAGTCGTTCCTGTCGGCGTTGGTGCGGCTCACCAGGTCGCCCAGGAATCCGGCCACGAAGAGTTGTGTTCCTATCATCATCATAGTGAGCGAGATGTAGAAATAGGGAGAGTCGGTGACGAGACGCTGGGGCACTCCTCTGGCCAGACAGATGAGCTTGTCGGCTCCTATCACTGCGGCGGCAATGAATCCGATGAGGAACACCAGTGTACCGATGAATCCGAACACGTGCATCGGCTTCTGGCCGAAACTGCTCAGGAACCACAGTGTCAGCAGGTCGAGATATCCGTTGAAGAATCTGTTGAGCCCGAACTTCGACTTACCGTATTTGCGGGCCTGATGATGCACCACCTTCTCTCCGATCTTGTCGAAACCGGCATTCTTGGCCAGATAGGGGATGTATCTGTGCATCTCTCCGTATACCTCGATATTCTTCACCACATCCTTGCGGTAAGCCTTGAGGCCGCAGTTGAAGTCGTGCAGGTTCTTGATGCCACTGATCTTTCTCGCCGTGGCGTTGAAGAGCTTTGTCGGGATGGTTTTCGACAGCGGGTCGTATCTCTTCTGCTTGTATCCGCTCACCAGGTCGTACCCGTCTTCCTTGATCATCCTGTAGAGTTCGGGGATCTCGTCGGGCGAATCCTGCAGGTCGGCGTCCATGGTGATCACCACGTCGCCCTGAGCCTCCTTGAATCCGCAGTATAGTGCGGGGCTCTTGCCGTAGTTGCGTCTGAACTTGATGCCTTTGACGGTGTTGCTCTCCTTGCTCAGGTTTTTGATTACATCCCACGACTTGTCCGTAGAACCGTCGTTAACGAAGATCACCTCGTATGAGAAGTTGTTTTCTTTCATCACCCGCGCTATCCATGAGTAGAGCTCGGGCAGGGATTCCTCCTCATTATATAAAGGTACGACCACTGTTATATCCATGTCTTTTTTCCCTTATTGATTGTTGATATTGTTATTTAAGTCAGCTTTTTCTCTTTTCATCGCCAGGGCAATCGGCAGGCTGAGGAAGATTCCCACGGTGATATTCACCGGCAGGAAGTTGAGCACTTTGTCGATGGCAGACAGCTGCCCGAACAGGCCCAAGTTTTCCTCCATCTGCTCCTTCACGCCGTATGCCTCGAAGAGCTCCTTCACATTGTCGCTCGCCATAAACAGATTGTACTGCTTGAGCAGGTATCCGTTGTCGATAAACTGGAAGTATATCCACTGCACGAGGGCGAAGATCAGCGATGCGTAGAAGAAGGTGAACACGGAGTAGGCGAAGGCTCTCTTGAACGAGATGACTCCTCCCCGCCCGTAGTCACGGAAGTTTTTCAGTCTGATGGCGACGAATACGGGGGTGAACATGGCGATGATCATCGCCAGCGTGCCGAGTATGGGAAAACTGAATTCGCCGATAAAACAGGCGAAGCTCAGCGTCCATATCGCTCCCAGCAGGGCTCCGTCTTGCCGGGCGAAGGCTCTCAGTTGTACATATTCCTCTGTCGTCATTCTGCTGTCACTTATTGAATACGGGTGCAAAATTAGTCATTTTCCGCCATATAACAGGCTAAAGTGAAGATTTTTTTCAATTTTTTGATAGATTTCTTTGTTTAATGGGAGATTTTTCTTACCTTTGCACCCGCAAAACGGGCAAGTCTTGCACGGCCAGCTCCCTTCGAATCCTCCAGGACGGGAACGTAGCAAAGGTAGTTGGTTGTAGCGGCGCGATGTAAGTAGCTTGCCCACCCGCCTCTTTAGCTCAGTTGGCCAGAGCACGTGATTTGTAATCTCGGGGTCGT
>Ga0065709_1029283_pt1 | contig 39357 bp, 39 predicted proteins | sample Hoacrofraction14_2_FD_59096 | JGI IMG/M metagenome (GOLD analysis project Ga0065709, IMG submission 59096) | Hoatzin crop microbial communities from Cojedes, Venezuela, sample from fiber fraction 14 v1 | ecosystem: Host-associated > Birds > Digestive system > Esophagus > Crop | place: Venezuela...
CAGCTTAATAATCTTTTCTGTTTCCCGGGGCACTGCAGATCCCTCCTGATTTTCAAAGATTTTCCTTTTGAATTGGCGAAACACTGTTTAGCCAATCCCATGCAAATTGATACGATATTGATACTATATCATGCCCGTGCGCCCCGGTCAACGACAGCGGAACGATCTTCCGGAAATTCGTCTTCAGGTCATGATACCGCCTTTCGTCTTCCGCTCGTTTACCCTTCCCGGCGTCATTCCCCGGTCCAGCCACTTTCTGTCCGCCCTGTCTTCATTTAATCTTTTTCAAGTTAAGGGGGTATTTTTTCTCATTTTTGTGTTTTTTACCCCCCTTAACTCATCTTTTTCGTTCATTTTGACCTTCCAAAAACATTTCTATTTTGCCCGGTCCGAATCCGGCGGGGCAGGAATATCTCTGCCGTCCATCGCGGGCAGATAAAAGATCTTCGGCTGCTCCGGATACGCTTTGACTTCATTACTGAAATTTTTTTCGGATTTCCGAAAAAAATTTTCAATAGAAACAAAATTCGAAAATTCCATAGCCCTCCAAATCTTTATTTCAACTGCTTTTCCGGGCACACAAAAACCCGCCCGCGTTTCTTTCGCAGGCGGGTTTTCATATTCCTCAAACCGTAATCTCAATCTGGTTCCCTTCCGGGCCCAGCACGCAGCTTTCATAATACCCGTCCCCGGTGGTTCTCGGGCCGCTGATCACCTCATATCCGTCCGTCTTCAATTGCGCCGTCAGCGCGTCCACCTTTTCCCTGCTGCCGGTGCTGAAGGCGAGATGGATATACCCGGTCCGGGCGGTGTCCTTTTCCGCGTCGGTCATTCCCGGGCGGTTCATCATTTCCAGCCTCGCCCCGTCCTCAAAGGTCAGGAAATAAGACCGGAAATCCGTCTTCGGGTTGTGATACCCGTCATTCGCCTTCGCGCCCAGATACTTTTCAAAGAAATTTTTCGTTCCTTCAAGATCATTCACATACATGGCCGCATGCTCAATTCTCATTTGCGCGTCTCCCTGCCGATTTCCGCGGCATTTCCCGCTCAGATCAGTTTTGCCCGAATCCGGTCAATCATCTCCTGATACTCTTCCTCGGCCAGTTCCTTTTGATGCGGATTCATCGCGAACACGCCGCCCCACTCAAATCCGTCCTTGTACTTCGGCACCAGATGGAAATGCAGATGATGCATCGTGTCGCCATACGCGCCGAAGTTCAGCTTGTCCGGGCGGAACTCCTCGTGAATCACTTCCGCCACGCGGTTCACATCTTCCATATAAGCCTGCCGTTCCTCCGCGGTCAGATCGGTGATGTCATCCACATGCCGCTTGCAGGCGACAATCACGCGCCCCAGGTGTGACTGCTCCCGGAACAGAATCACCTTGGACATCGGCAATTCGCAAATCTTGATGCCAAAAGCATCCAGCAGCGCGCCCTCCGCGCAATAAGAGCAATTCGGATCATACGTCATGATTTTTCCCTCCTTCAAATTCTGACATATTACTGCCGGTACCACTCATAATCATACCCGGGCTCGTTTTCCTCCCTGCGCGGGCGAAGCTGAACAAAGAGCACCGCCGGGCCGTCCATTTGCGCCCGAAGTTCCACGCGCCCTTCCTGCGCATTCAGCACTTCCGTCTCCACCTGCGGCACCGCCGCGCGGCGGAGCAGTTCCTCCTGCGTTTTGCTCAGCGTGGCCGGCTCACCCAGATCATGCCAGACCTTCAGAGGATTTCCGTGCTGATCGTCCACGCGCTGCGTCACCGCGGTCATCTCTCCCTCCGCCGGCAGGCTCAGGCAAACCTCCGTTTTTCCCTTTTCCGTGTTCCAAAGCAGGCAATCGTACGCGCCGTCCTTCCCGCGCAGAATCAGGGTCTGATCGTCCCGGTACACGCACTCGCCCGCCATTTCCCGGAAGAAGTGGAATGTCCACAGCGTCGGCTTCGGAATGTTCCCGGCCGCCATCAGACCAAAGCCGCCGTGGAAGGGCCGGTATGGAATGCCGCTTTCCTCAAACACATCCCCGAAGGTCCAATAACTGTACGCCTCCGCCTCATCGCCCAGCACCGAGAGCATCCCCGCGATGATCGAGGCGTTGAGCACCGTGTCGTGAATCGGACACCGGGGGTTATAACTCGTGTTGAACTCGGTCACGACCATCGGCATACCCCGGTATTCGGGGAAAGAGTCAATCACCTCGCGGCTCTCCTTCAATTCGCTCAGGCTCTGCGCGGGCGTGCACATTTTATGATACATGTACTCGCCGCGATGTTCCGGGGTCTGCGCCATATACAGGTGCCGGGTCAGGAAATCCAGCGGCAGTTTTTTCTCCCGGCAGAAGCTCAGAAACGCGCGCTCCCAGTCGTGAATGCCGTTTCCGCCGCAAACCGCCGGGCCGCCGATCTTGTTCTTCGGCAGCTCCGCCCGCACCGCCGCGGAGGTGATCTCATACAGCCGCAGATATTTTTCCAGATCCGCGCCTTCCCAGAACGTGGTCAGGTTCGGCTCATTCCAGATTTCCACGGGCCAGAGGGCCACCTCTTCCTCACCGTAACGTTCCTTCAGATGCCGGAGCGTCACGCGGACCAGCTTCACCCATTCCTCCTCGTCCGCCGGCGGCGTCACGTTGCACTTCCAGTAAAACAGCGTCTGCGTCCCGGACGCGAGCGCGTACGGCATGAACCCCAGTTCCAAAAACGGCTTCACCCCGGCGCTCAGCCAATTGTCGATGATCCGGTCCAGATAGGTAAAGCAATACCTCGTCTCCCCTTCCGCCGTCTTCTGATAAATCCCGATATCGTCGCAGAACAGCCCGTGCCCGCGGATGTACTTGAAGTCACACAGCTTCTGCACCGCGCGCAGCTCGTCCATGTATTCCTGCTGCAGCGCCAGCCCCAGCCGGCCGGTTCCGATGCACGCGCTCGCGTGATTCTCAAACGCGACATGCTCATTTCCGTTCAGAACAATCTCTTTCACGGTTTTCCCTCGCCTTCCTTTTGGAACTTTTGTTTCATCACCCTTAAACCTGTCCGGTATCCCCGATCGTTCAAATACATTCTATCACATTTCCAACGCATTTTTAACACAATTCTAACGCGTTAAAATTTCCGCGTTAAAAAATCTAACGCATTCTTGCGTTAGAATCCCATTTGAAACGGTCCGGCATCATTGTTCAATCATTTTCTGATCATTGCTCGATCATTTCTCATTCATTTTAATATGATTGTTTTCTCATTACAAGTTCCTCGCCAATCCCGATCAGCGTCTTGCCGTTCTTCTTCAACGCATCCTGCCCCGACATTTCTAAAATCGAACCCTGAGAGGCTTTGAAAACATTTCGAAGAGATTTCTGTTTCCCATCACTTCACTCCATTCAACAGAGCATTTTCTCCTCTTGCGAAATTCAAACCCATATGGTAAAATCCCAAACAAGCGAGAAATGCCGCCGGGTATGCTTTTTGCTCATTCCGTTAGGCCTTAGAAGGAATGTGGCAGGAGGCGTTTTTTTATGCCTCCGAAATTGAAAACCCCGCCAATGGACGGGTGAGGAGGAATGAGCATGAAAATTGAAAAACACGGCTACTTTACCAAAAACGAACTGCGGCTGTGGCTGATCTCAGCCGGTCTGATCCTTGTGTCGTTTGCCCTCTTTGGCCGGGAAAATGTTCTGCTTCTCACGGCTTCCCTGATCGGAGTCACATCCCTCATCTTTAACGCCAAAGGAAATCCCGTCGGTCAATTCCTGATGGTCGTGTTCAGCGTGATTTACGGCATCATCTCCTACGGCTTCGCCTATTACGGCGAAATGATCACCTACGTCGGCATGAGCGGACCCATGGCGGCTTTTTCGCTGATTTCGTGGCTGAAGCATCCTTTTCACGGCAACCTTTCCGAAGTGAAAATCAACCATATCCGCCGCAAAGAAATATCCCTGATGTTTCTCGCATCAGGGATCGTTACATGGATATTTTATTACATTCTCCGTCATTTCAATACCGCCAATCTGATCCCGAGTACCATTTCCGTCACCACCAGCTTCCTCGGCGTCTATCTGACCTTCCGCAGAAGCGAATACTATGCTCTCGGCTACGCGGCCAACGATGTGGTGCTGATCATCCTGTGGGTCCTCGCGAGCATGGAAAACCTTTCCTATGTCTCGATGATCGTCTGCTTCGTCGTGTTCCTGATCAACGATTTATACGGATTTTTCAGCTGGCGGAAAATGCGGCTCAATCAGGCCATTCGCGATAAAAGAGATGAATCATAAATCAATAATGATTTCGTCAATGCGCTTTTTCACCCGGTCCAGCCCGTATAAGAGGAACAGCGTGCCCAGCCCGTACAGGATAAACGCCAGCCCGACGAATACGGAAATGGCCACCGTGGCCACCACCGGCTCCACGCAGGACAAAATGCCGAAGACCACGCAGGCAATTCCGAGCACCAGTTCCAGCCACCATTTGGAAACACCCATCCACTTGAGATCCGTGCAGTGAACCATCATCCCGATACCGGCGAAAATCGCCCACAGCGCCAGCAGATACGGCACAATGCTGGCGACCAGCACATCATTGAAGATGAACATCAGGCCCAGCAAAATGCTCGTGATCGCCTCAAACAGCACGCCGCCGGAGCCGAGGCGCCCACGCACCTCATCAATATAAAGCAGCAGCGTCATCACGCCGTTGAAAAGCAGGCACAGCCCGACCAGCCACGCGAAGGACACCAGCGTCTCCACCGGATTGCACAGCACAATGATCCCCGCCGCGATCATCAGAATCCCGGAAATAATCAGATACGTTTTTGCTCTCGTTTTCATTTTGATTTCTCCTTTCAAATCAATCCGTGACTTCATTTTCCGTCACCGGGTCATACTCCAGAATGTCCCCCGGCTGGCACTTCAGCGCCTTGCAAATCGCTTCCAGCGTGGAAAACCGGATTGCGCTGATCCGCCCGGTCTTCATCTTTGACAAATTGACGTTGCTCACGCCCACCTTCTCCGAAAGCTCCTTCAGGCTCATCTTCCGGTCCGCCATCACGCGGTCCAGCCTCAAAATAATCCTTCCCATGTTCTTCGCCCCTTACAATGTCTCGTCCGACTCCTGCTGAAGCTGCTGTCCGTAGCGGAAGATCGTCGACAGCAGGAACAGCACCGCCGCCAAAATAATGTACCCTGCATGGAAGTCCAAATTCATCTCCACGCTTTTCACTGCGGCCGTGTTGACCAGGTTTTCAATGTCATACACCCGCAGGCTCACGGATGTCGAGACCGCGTTCAAAACCTGAAGCGCCGTCCCGCCGATGAGTACCAGCACCCCGAGCTTCCTCAGCCCCGCCGGCACGCTTTCGTCAAACGGCTTTCCTTCCTTCATCGGGGCGATAATCCCGCGGATCACCTTCACGCCGTACCACAGAATCAGGCACATGATCACCGCGCTGATCAACCCGAGCAGAATCATCGGTCGGAGCTGCGCAAATTCCGGAATCGCTCCCTCCGCAAGCTCCAGCTTCACGCTGCCCAGCTCAATCGACGCCGCGTCCGCCACAATGCCGTCCCCGAAGATGAATGTCAGCGGAATGAAAATCGCCGCCACAATCGCGCCCGCGAGACAGAAGCCCCCGAAAATCTTCAGAATCGTATCCATCTTCGCGCTCATGGAAATCATCCTGCTCTGATTCTCCTTCTGGTTCATCTTCCCGTCCTCCGTCATCGTCATTCGACAAACATTTAATGTTTATCGTTAACTGTATGATATACCCATTCCAATCGATTGTCAATACTTTTTTATCGATTTCCGATAATTTTTTTATCAAGTTCATTCTGTATTGAAAAAAGTGATCCAAAATATCAAAAATTTTCAATAGAAATCTTGACCGCATCGAAAATGAATGATATCATTCTACTGAAAACTTTTTACCAAAATGGCAAAAATTTTCAGCAGGAGGAAAAATACGGTGGAAATCAAGCGGGATCTTTATCTGAATAAACTCATCGAACGCAGAGATAACGGTCTTGTAAAGGTAATCACGGGGCTGCGGCGTTCCGGAAAAACCTATCTCCTCAAAAACATTTATCGAAACCGGCTGATTGCGGACGGCGTTCCCGAAGAAAACATCATTTATCTGGCGCTGGATCAAAACACCAATGCAGCATACCGCAATCCCCTGCTTCTGGATGAATATCTGCAAAAACGCATTCAATCGATCCGCGGGCGCTGCTATATCATCATTGATGAAATTCAATACTCTCAAACCGTTCCAAATCCGTACCTGCCGGAAGAATCCCGAAACGCGAAAAACGAAATCACTTTTTATGATACCGTCCTGGGACTGATGGACCAATGTGATGTATATATCACCGGTAGCAACTCCGAAATGCTGAGTAGTGACATTCTGACAAATTTCCGCGGCCGGGGGGATGAAGTTCGGGTTTATCCGCTTTCTTTCCGGGAATATTACACTTCCTCCGGCGGCAGCATTTCCGCGGCATTCCGAAATTATCTTTATTACGGTGGCATGCCGATGATTCTTTCCCAGCACAGCACGGAAGCAAAGGCAAACTATTTACAAACGCTTTTCCGGAAAACATATGAAGATGACATTATTTCCCGTTATAACATCCGCAACCGGGACGATTTCGGCCGTGTCATGGACATGCTGGCCTCTTCAATCGGCTCACTGGTCAATCCGACAAACATCGCGCAAAAATTCGGTCAGAATCAAAAACTGTCCGTCTCCCGCAACACGGTGGCAGAATACATCCGCTGTATCGAAAACGCGTTTCTGATAGAGCAAGCGAAACGATTTGACATTCGCGGAAAAGAATACATCACCGGTCAACAGAAATATTATTTCACGGATTTAGGTCTGCGAAATGCGCGGCTGAATTTCCGCCAGTTTGATCTGCCGCACTTGCTGGAAAACGCGGTTTATAACGATCTGAGAATCCGCGGATACAGCGTCGATATCGGGCGGGTACAGGCAAATATAAAAGGCGAAAACGGAACTGTTCAAAGGGTTTGGCTCGAGTCTGATTTTGTCCTCAACAATGCGGACCAACGGGCTTACATTCAGGTGGCGGAGGGGCTTGACGATCCGGGCAAAAAAGAACAGGAAATGCGATCATTGCTCCATATCCGGGATGGTTTCCCGAAAATCGTACTGGTCAATCAGGACATTCCCGCGCACCGAAGCGAAGATGGTATTTTGATAATGTCCATAACGGACTTTCTGCTTTCGGAGCAATTTTATTTTGCCTGAAGGCATAGCAAACAGGAGGTGTCTCCATGAACAACCCCACCGTTCTGGTCACCGGCGCGTCTTCCGGGCTCGGTCTGCACACGGCGAAACAGCTCGCGGCTTCCGGGTTTAATGTCATCGGCGGCGCGCGCAGCTTTCACGCGGATGACACCGCGGACGATTTCATTCGCCTCCCGCTGGATGTGACCGACCCCGCCTCCGTGCAGGCCTTTGTCCGCAAAGCCCTCGCTCTGTCCCCGAAAATTGATGCCGTGGTGCACTGCGCGGGCGTACTCGTCCTGGGCAGCCCGGAGGAAACCTCCGACGAAGAATACTTGCGGGTCATGGACACGGACTTTCTCGGCATGGTGCGCGTCAACCGCGAAATCCTTCCGCACTTCCGCGAAAACGGCGGCGGAAAAATTGTCATGTTCTCCTCGATCAACGGTCTGCTCGGCGTCCCGTTTCAGGGCGCTTACACCGCGGCCAAGCACGCCGTGGAAGGATATGCCGAATGTCTGGAAATGGAAGCTCACCGCTTCGGCGTGCAAATTTGCCTCATCGAGCCGGGCGACCACCGTTCCGGCTCGGAAGCGTACCGCGCGCACGCCGCCGCCATGATGGACGCTTCACCGTACCGCGAAGACTTCCGCTCCGCCACCTCGGTCATCTCGCACGATGAACACAACGGCTCCGACCCGGACGCGCTCGGCCGCAAGGTCGCCAAAGTGCTGAAGCGCAAAAAGATGCCCTTCCGCAAGTGCATCGCCAGCCCGGACCAGCACCTCGCCGTGCTCCTGCACCGCCTCCTGCCCTGGGGCGTGAACAGCCGGATTCTGCGCGACTATTACTTTGGCAAAGAGAGCTGAAAAACAACTTTTTCCGACGATTGGCGAAAAATTTTTCCGACGATTGGCGGAAAATTTTTCCGGCACTTGGCGAATCCCGCCCGCATTGCCAAACAAAAAAACTTGCGGCAGGCGCGCCGCAAGTCGATTTTCTCTCAAAACAAATGAATCAAAAGCATGTAACACGCCGTTCCGCCGTTTCCTTGTCGCGGTCAAACACAATCACCTGCTCCTCCGGAAGAACCGCGGCCGCGGTCCGGATGCCCATCGCCTCCCCGGTCTGAGACGGGGGCGCGTTCACAATCGCCTCTTCCGTCAGGGCGTCCGCGAATTTCTCCATCGTTTTCCGATCGTACAGCGCTTCCCGGTGCGGACAAAGCACCTTTTCAAACGCAAGCGGCAGCAAAATCTCCCGCAGATTTTTCAGATACGCGCGGATGCCCAGCGCCTCCGGGAAGAAAACCCATGTGCACGGGTTCCAGTCATCCCCCGTCAAAAGCAGCTTGTATTCCGGCACCAGCACCGCCGCGGACCCGGGCGTATGCCCCGGGCAGGCAATCACCCGGACGTGAATCCCGCCCAGATCGATTTCCTCTTCCTTCAGCTCCCGCGGTACAGCAATGGGATCATTCAAAAAGTCTCCCTCCGGCACAAGCCCCCGCGCCTCCGACGCCTTCCGCACTTCTTCCCGCTGCTTCAACCCCGTGTACCGTTCCATATACGGAAGATCTTCCGGCAGCATCCACGTTTCGGAAAACCACCGCGCCCCCAGCGCGTGGTCATGATGAATGTGCGAAAGCAGCACCCGGACCGGCCTGTCCGTCAACGTTCCCACATATTCCCGCACGTTTTCAATCCCGTATCCGCAGTCAAACAGCACCGCCGCGTTTTCCCCCGCGATCAGCGTCATGCACACGCCCATCGCGTCGGTGATGTGCCATACCCCGGGAAAAACCTCTCTGGATACAAACGCCATGCTTCGCACCGCCTCTCTCCGTTTCTGACGAACATTCTACAATCATCCGCTGTTTCCCGCAAGTTTTTCCCGCGTTCAAAAAAGCCTGCCGGACAAAGTCAAAAACGCCCCTTCATGATTAACAGGAATCTTTTCACTGTCTCTCATCAAGGGGTGCATCATTTGGCCGTTTACCGCGTCTGATTCATTTTTTTCTTTTTGAATATGCCCGTATACACTTCCGCCAGCAAAATACTGGCCACCGCCATCAAAATTCCGACCGGAACCACCCATGCGTCGGCCACATGTCCCGCGCCGATTAATTCCTTCACCGCGATCACATAGGTAATCAGCAGCCACTGAATAATGTAAATTGTGTTGACCTGCGCGGATATGATTTTGATCCGCTCCGCCGCCTGTTCCGGAATCCGGTTTGAAACCGCGTAACAAATTCCCATAAAGACAAGCACAATCGACAGAATCCACATACTGCTGAACAGGTTCTGTCCGTAGTAATCGGCGCCGGTAAAATAGCTCAGAAGATCCAGCTTCGCGGCAATAGTGGCTGCCGTCACCGCCGCAAACGCAATCACTCCGGCAAGCATCACTTTCGCGTAAAACGCGTCCTTATCCTTCACCCGCTGCAGCATGTTCCCGAATACAATCCCGGCGGCGGGATAAATGAACCAGAGCAGCGCCGGAAACGAAACCGCGTCATTCGTGAAAAACAAAAGTCCCAACAGATACTGCGCCGCCTTCGGCATACTGTCAAACATTCCGTTTGCCAGGCTCCCTGCCGCCTGCATGATCACCGCCGCGGCGAAAATCGCCGCCGGACCCGCACCGATCCTTTTCAGCAGCGCCACCAGTAAAAAAGTCATTCCGGCAAACTGCAGGATATCCACGGTGCCGATGGTATCAATGATCGACTTGTCATAGGTCGTCTCGACGGCACACACATGTGCGATCAGAATCAGAATCGTTTCCCGGAAGAAGTTCAGCACATACCCGGCCAGCAAAAGGCGCAGGCCCCGCTTCGCAAACTCTTCCGGCGCGTCATGCCTCGTATATACCATGCCGACACCCATCGCGAACATGAAGACCGGTGCCGCCAGCGGTCCTCCGATCAAATCCAGCAACACCGGAAAAGCGCCCTGCGTCCCCATGACGGTCCCCATCTGATCGGCCACATGGATGATGATCATAAAAAAGACGGCGATCACCTTGGCAAGGTCAAACTCCGGCTGTCTCCCGGTGTTGATTTTCTCTCTTTCCAATTCTCTCCGCCGTCCCTTCTTTACAATGTCAGGCTCTTCACTTCACTGACTTCGGCATTTCCCTCAAGGTCCTCATAAATATAAACAATTGCCATCTCCGGCTCCGCCTCCGGCGTCACCGCCGTAATCCTGCACAGAATCGCGTAATTTGTTCCGGAAACCACCTGCGTCCCCAGCAGCGCGATCGGTTCATACTCGCTTCCGTCCAGTTTCTCCGCGGCCTTCTCAAACGCCGCCTTTGCCTCCGCGTTGTCTTCGAGCAAAGTGCTTCCGCTGTTGATCTCATATCCGCCGTCGAGCGTCCCGACCGCCTCATCCGTCCCGTTCCCGCTCTGCGTCCCGCACGCCGTCAGCAAAAACATCATCGCGCACAAAAGTGCCAGTACCATTACAACTGTCTTTTTCATCGTTTTTCCCTCAATTTTTTCAAATTGATCTATGTTTTCCCGTTCACACCGTTCCCATCGTCTTCGCGTACAAAAGGCAAGTCAGCGGCACATTCTTCCCGCCGATCTCCATCTCGATCTCCTGCTCGCCCACGCGCGCAAAACCCTTGTGTTCATAAAACTGCCAGGTGCAGTTGTTGTCGGTAAACAGATAAATCTGCTTCTTATGCTCGCGCTTTTCCAGCTCCGCGAGCAGTTTGCTCCCGATCCCCTTGCCCTGCGTGTTCGGGTCCGCGGCCAGGAAGCAAATCTCCCCGTCCGTCAAATGCGTCTCCTGATACTTTTTCAGCATCGCGCTGTTCGCGTCATCATACAACGACGACGCCCCGCCAAGCACGTGATTCATGATGAACGAAAACACCTTCACGTAAATGCTCCGCCAGAACCCGTGATACCGCTTCTTCTCCCCCTTCACGGTCGCCATGATAATTCCGAGCAGTTGCTCCCCCTCATACGCCGCGATAATCTGCGTCGCCCGTTCCATTTCCAGATACAGAAAATACCTTCCGTACAGTCGCAGCGCCGTCGGGTTCTGCGTATACCGCTCAAAATGCATCCCTTTCACCGCGAAATCAATCGCCTTCCCATAGTCCTTCTTTTCCAGTTCCTTCAGTTCAATTGACATACCGCGCCTCCTCAAATTTCTTTTCAAACAGTTCCGTAATGTTCCGCATCAGTGATTCCTGAGCGAAGGCAAAAACCATCGCCAGCATGATGCACTGATACGAAATATAATCAATGGAGAACAGGCTCGAAGCAAACCACGCACACAGTACGAACCCGACGGCGCAAACCGTGATCACCGCGGTTCTGTACTCGTTCCTCGGCCGGCAGATTCTCCATAAAATCATGAATCCCACGAACGAAAGCAGAAATGTGCTCGCCACCCCGACGTCCGAATCGCTGATGCTGAAAACCTTCGCGTAAATTACCAGCGCGGCAATCGCAAAAAACGATGTCAGCGCCGCCGGGATCGACTGAAGCAGCGTCACGCGGATAAACCGGCCGTGCTGCTTCTTTTCGTTGGCCTCCAGCGCCAGCAAAAACGCCGGGATGCCGATATTGAACATCGATACCAGCGAAACCTGGGTCGGCTGCAGCGGATAAGTAAACGAATGAATGATCGAAAATACCGCCAACAGCAGGGAAAAGATGTTCTTATACAGGAACAGCGTGGCCGACCGCGTCAGGTTGTTGATATCCCGTCTTCCCTCCCCGATGATCTCCTTCATGTGCGAAAAATCGGAATCCAGCAGCACCACCTGCGCCGCCTGCATGGCCGCGTCGCTCCCGGCGCCCATCGCGATGGAGCAGTCCGCCTCCTTCATGGCGAGAATATCGTTCACGCCGTCCCCCGTCATGGCAACCCGCTGGCCATCCGCTCTCAGTGCTTGCACAATCTGCTTTTTCTGCTCCGGCTTCACCCGGCCGAACACCGTGTACTTTTGAACCGCGTCCCGGATCTTCTCTTCCGTGTCCAGCTCTGACGCGTCGATATACTTCTCCGCGTCCGCGATTTCCACCGTTTCCGCAACGGAACTGACCGTGACCGGATCATCGCCGGAAATGACCATCACTCGAACTTCCTGATCCGCCAAATACCGAAACGTCTCCTTCACGTTCTGCCTCAGGGCGTTTTCCAGGCTGACAAACAGGACCGGTTCAAATCCCTTCCCGTTTTCATACTCTGCCGCCAGTGCCAGCACTCTTTCGCCCTTTTCCGTATATTCGCGGATAATGCCCTCATTCTCCCGCATCGCCGTTTCCGTCAGAATGAACGCCGGCGCGCCGAGACGGTATACCCCTTTTTCCGTGTCGATCTCCGAATACTTCAGCTTGGACGAAAACGGCCGCACGTCGATCTCCGTCTCCTCGTCGTCCATGGACCGGCCGTCCGGAAAATATTCCTTCAGCGCGCGGGAGGTAATATTGTTGTCCGATGTGGTCGCCACATAAGAGGCCAGCAGTTCCTTCGCGCCGTCCAGCTCGGACTCGCGCCTCCCTGCCGGCAGGAACACCTTCGTAACCCGCATCTCGTTGGTCGTTATGGTCCCGGTTTTATCCACGCACAGCACGTCCACCCGCGCCAGTGTCTCCGTACTTCGCATGTCGTGCAGCAGCACATTCTGTTTCGCCAGCCGCATCGCGGACAGCGCCAGCGCCACCGTCACCAGCAGGTACAGTCCTTCCGGAATCATGCCGGTCACGGCCCCGACCATCGACACCACCGTCGTCTTGAAATCCTGCCCGTTGACCGCCATCCCCTGATACATCAGCGCAAGACCGATCGGGATAATCGCGATGCCCGCGATCCGGACAATCCTGTCAATGTCCCCCACCATCTCGGACGGTTTTTCCCTGATCTCCTTTGCCTTCCGCGACAGCTCTGCAATATAGGAATCCTTGCCGGTCCGGCTCAGTCTCGCGTGACACGCGCCGGACACCACGAAACTTCCGGACATCAGCCCGCTCCCCGGCTCCTTCTCAATTTCATCCGATTCGCCGGTCAGCAGGGATTCATTCACGGACGCCTTTCCGTCCGTGACCTCCGCGTCCGCCGGAATCTGTTGCCCGCTTTCCAGCGAAATGATATCCCCATACTGAAGCTTCCCGGACGGAACGAATATCGTCTCGCCGTCCCGCACCACCTCATACACTGCTTCCGAAATCAGTGTCAATCGATCCAGCACTTTCTTGGCCCGGATCTGTTGCACAATCCCGATCACCGCGTTGGCAATCACAACCGGCAAAAAGGTCAGACTCTTATACGACCCTGCCATCACCAGCAGCGCCGCCAGAATGGCAAAAATCAGATTGAAATAAGTAAACACGTTCCGGAAGATGATCCCGGGAATGCTGTTTCTGATTTTGCTTCTCATCCGCGCCTCCTTTCCCAACCCTGATCGTTCCCGCAGGATTGACACGTTCCTGCTCGTCTGTTATAATATCAGACACGGCGTCCAATAACAACAAACAGTTTACGCCGAAAAGTCGGTTTTCGGACATTCGGAACCGCCATGTCCGAAAACGCTGAAATTCATCGGAGGATTTTATGGAAGACAGAAGAATCCGGAAAACAAAAAAGGCGTTCTATGCCGCCCTGATCGAATTGCTGAAGGAAAACGAGCTCCGGAACATCGGGGTTCAGGAACTCTGCGACCTTGCGGACAGCCACCGCTCCACCTTCTACTATCATTACTCCGACATCTACGCCCTCTACGACGAACTGGAAAGCAAAATCCTGGATGACTTTTCCTCGGTCGTCTCCGTCAGCACCTCCCATTCCTATGACGGCGTGTATGACAATATCATCTCCCATCTGGCGGACAAGCGGGACGTTTGGATCGTGCTCCTCGGCCGCCACGGGAACCCGAATTTTAAAAATAAAGTCAGCGGCATTCTGGAAAATAAACACCTTGAAATCTGGAAATACGAAACCGGCCGGGAAGCGTTTTCCGAAGAATTTCATATCCTGTCCAAAGCCAGCATTTCCGCCTTTATCGCCCTGTTTACCGAATGGCTGAATTCGGACAGCGCCGGTGCTCCCGGGCGCATCAAAAAAATGCTCGGCGATCTGGACGCCGCCTTTGACACGGTACTGGAAAAATATATATAAAAACAGGGCCGGCGCACACCGGAAGCGCCATCAGTTTCATTTTCTTTTCCTCCTCTTGCAGAACCCCCCCGCTCTCTCAAGCGGGGGGATTCGTGTTTACTTCACCTTGAAAACTCTCTTTTCTTTTCTCGGGGCCGCCGCCGGCTCCTCCCCGTCGGCATATCCGAGAATGCAGTGCCCGATGCCCTCGTACTCGCCTTCCGCGCCCAGATTCCTGAGCCAGCTCTTCCACTCCGGCATCTCGAATTCTTCCTTCGCCCGGTGAACCCAGCAACTGCCCAGTCCGCAGTCATGCGCCGCAAGCATCAGATTCTCCATCGCGCAGCTCCCGTCATACACCCGGATGGGGCTTTCCTTCGACGCGAGCACGATCAGCACCGCCGGCGCGCCGTAAAACGGGTCCATCCCCTCCGGCATCCCGGCAATCTTCCGGTTGGCCTCGGCCAGCTTGTCCCGGATTTCCCGGTTCGTCACCGCCACAATGATCACGCTTTGCCGTCCCATGCCACTCGCGGCGTACAGCCCGGCCTTGATGATTTTGTCGATCATCTCCTCGGGCACCGCGTCCGCCTTGTATTTCCGCACGCTCCGCCTTGTCATCAGATTCTCATACCCTTCGCTCATGTTTTTCCCTCCTGTTCAGTTTGCGTCTTGCGTAAAAATATTTTTTTCGAACTTCCCCTTCCGCGCAAGATTTTTCAGCATTCCGGCTCCATCGGGTCTCAGGCGCTTCTCCTGAATGAACGTTGCAACGTTAAATTTTGATTCCCCGAAAAATGCTCGCCAACAATTACGAAATTCTTCCATGATTGCCGGTTTTTCGTAATTCTTGTTCCGGCGTGCCGGCTTCTTCTTACAAATTCAAGCTGTCCGGGTTCAACAGGAACTGCCGGACAGACATAATCATCACACCTTTTATGTCGCACCAGGGCAGGGTATCATCTCCCACCAGAATGATTTTCCTGAACGAATCCCCGATCTGAATCAGCGGTCTTTCTTCCTGCGTCCGTTTTTCCGCGTCCGGCATGGTATACGCCGACTGAATATAATAACGCCGGCTGCCCTGATTGCATACAAAATCCACTTCTCCGGAAATTTTCTTTCCTTTTTCGGAAAACCGGACCACGCCGACATCCACATTCAAATCTCTCGCTCTCAATTCGTTGTAAATCATACTTTCCATAATATGTCCCGGGTCCTGTTGGCGAAAATTGATCTTGACGTTCCGCAACCCGACATCCGCAAAATAATATTTATATGGTGATCCGATATACTCGTTTCCTTTAATATCATATCGCTGAGCCTCCTCAATCAGGAAAGAATCCTTCAGCGCGTCAATATATGCGCGAATCGTTTTGTCGGAAACATTCCGGTGCTGTACAGACGCAAAAACACTCGCCAGCCGGTTCGGATTTGTCAGCGAGCCCGTCGCGGAAGCAAGAATATTCACCACATCTTCCATGACCTGCGTGTCATAAAATCCGTATCTTTCCATGATATCTTTCATATACACTTCCTGATACAGCCGTTCCAAATACGCTGTCTTCTGCCCTTCCGTTTTCATCCCGATCATTCCCGGCATTCCGCCATATCTCATATACTCTCCGAATCCTTCTCTCTCCGTTCCCTGATACGCGGACATAAACTCGGAAAAGCTCAGCGGATGCACCCTGATTTCATCCCCCCGGCCGCGAAATTCTGTCAGAATATCGGACGAAAGAAAGCGGGAATTGCTGCCGGTAATATAAATATCGGCATTTCTCTTCCTGAGCAGTCCGTTCAGCACCGAATAAAGCCGGGCCTCTTTTTTGCCTTTCCATTCCTCTTCGCTAATCGCGTACTGTACCTCGTCCAGCAAAATATAATATTGTTCCTTTTCATCCCGAATCGCGTTCCTCAGATAAGCGGACAGCGCGTGTGTATCCCTGTACTGTTCGTTCTCATCATCATCCAGCGCAAGACAAATAATATTTTCAGGTTTTACTCCGGTTTGAATCAAATATTCCCGGTAAATTTCAAACAGCAGAAAACTTTTCCCGCACCGTCTCAGTCCGGTAATCACCTTAATCATTCCGTTCCACTGCCGGTCAATGATTTTCTGAAGATACCGTTCCCGCTGAATCAACATAATGCTCCGCCTCCAAAATTTCAAATCTTTTCCCCGTCAGTATATCATTCAAAATTACGAAAATCAACCGTAATTGCCATTTTTTCGTAATTCTTGTTTTGCCGCGCAAAACAAAGAAAGCCCGGAGTTTTTCTTCTGAGCCTGCTGCATCTTTCCGAATTTTTATCATTTACGGATGTTTTTCGTCATTCTCCTTTTCCCGGGAAAATCGTTTCTCCGGTATTTCCGCGACCGCGAGACAGCCGTTTCCCTTTTTCATCTCCCGCCCCGCGTTTTCCGCATATTTGCCGCTTTCCGGTTCCGCAATTGCGCTAGTTCCTCTTCCCCGCGCATCCTTTGGCAAAAAAATTCCCGCTCCTTTCGGAGCGGGAACTTGAAAGCAAATGCTCACTTTTCGCTGATGGCCTGCGCCACGGCTTCGCCTTCCTGCGTGGTCAGCGCGCCGGTCTCAGCGTCCAGCTTCAGGGGATCCGCATGCTTCACCAGCGCCGCGGCACCTTCCGCGTCAAACCAGTAAATCGTGTCCGTGCCATACACGCTCATGCCGACCACAGCGCCTTCCGGAGCCGCCACATATTTGCCGCTCCCGTTCATCGTCTTGATCGCTTCCAGCTCTTCCGCCGTATAGGCATCCGCGGTCTGGGGGTTCACCAGATTCTCGCCTTCAAAATAGCTCGCCGCGTAATAAATCGTCCCAATACCGTAATCCGCGTTGTCCAGCGCCAGTGCGCCGTACGCCCAATTGCTCATTTCCGTTTCCTCCGCGCGTCCGATCGTCGCGATGCCGAACGCCGCCGCCAAAGTCAAAATAGCCGACATCCAAATCAGTTTCATGTTACCGTATCCTCCTTGGGAATTTTCTTGCCGGCTTCCGCCGACATGCGAAGAATATCACAGTCGAAAAACCCTTACAAGTACGCACTTTAAAGTGCCTCAGGCACCTTTTGGTAACATTTGGGCGGTTACCAAAAGGAAACATTTTGACAGTCTCGGTGCTTGCGGTCCTTCAAAAAATTTGAAAAAAAATTTTCATTTGACACTCCGGAGCAAATTCATCATAATATTCTTAAATCATCCGCAAGGAGGCACCCCATGTCCGACCAACTTCTTCCCGCCTGCCCGGTGGAAACCACACTGCAGCTGATTTCCAACCGCTGGAAAGTACTCATCCTCCGGGACCTGCTCACCGGCACCAAGCGCTTTGGCGAGCTCAAAAAATCTCTTCAGGGTGTTTCGCAAAAGGTGCTGACCGCGAACCTGAAAGAAATGGCACAGGACGGGCTCCTGATCCGAACCTCCTATCCGGAAGTGCCCCCGCGGGTTGAATACACCCTGACGCCCATGGGCGAAAGCCTCCGCCCGGTTCTGGCCGCGATGTTTGACTGGGGCACCGTCTACAAGGCGGAAATGGGTCAGCCCAACACCCCTCTGGCCGATCAGCTCGGCACCATCCTGCACCGCGTTTAACACGCACCTTTTACGATTTCCGCCATCCGGATTCCGGGCGGCGGAAATCATTTTATTTGGTTTTACAAATTCCACTCCGTTTTCTGACCGTTCTCACCGGTCAAACCCGTTCAGCACAAAAATACATCTGTGTCCCGGCGTCCGGTAACACGCGTTACAAGACACGCATTTCGCCGGCGCGGTATCCCTGCTTTCTCAGCGTTTCACCAGTTCTCTCAGGCGCTTCTCCCGAATGAACGTTGCAACGTTAAATTATTTTTTTTCAGCTTTCTTTCGTCACACCGCATGCGCTCTGCGGTATTTTTCAAAGAGATACAGCGTCACCGCCGCGGTCTTGTACGCGTCCCCCGTCATGCCCAGATAAATCGTGTCCGCCGTGTTGTAAATCAGGTTAATCAGCTGGCTGATCACCGTCGGCACCGACATTGCCATCAGCGCCCGGCTGACCGGCACACTTTCAAATAATTCCTTCTTTTCCGCCGCCTGTTCCCGCAAAACTTCCCGCCTCCGTATCTCTTCAGTGAACGCATTATTTTACCACACCGCAATTCAATAACAAAGCTCCCGCGCGGGAATTTTCAGTTTTGCTCCCATCTTTCCAGAATCCACCGGTATCCTTTGGCCATGCGCACCGTCACGTCCTGAAAATGGTTCCCGGCGTTCAGTTCAAACACGGCCGGAATTCCGGCGCTTGTGTAATGCGCATAAAGATTCCGGAAAATCCCCTCTGTCGTCCGGAATACCGGATGCCTCGTTTTGCTTTCCCGGTCCCCCAAAGAAAGATAAATTCCCTCCGGCTGTCCCGCGAATTCATTTTCCTTCGCGAATGCCTCAAACCCCGGAAACCACAGAGACCCGGACGCGCACACGCACCCGGCAAAAGCATCCGTCTCATACATCGCCCACAGCGCGAACAGTCCCGCCATCGAATACCCGGAAATAACGGACACCGGCGGTTTTCCGCCCAGCCGCTCTTCCGCGTACGGCATAACCTTGTTCAAAAACCATTCCAGATACTCCGGACCCTTTCCGGCAAAGCGGTCTTCCTTTGTCACGACCAGCGCGGACGCCCACGGCGACAGACTTTCGTCCCAGTCCATCCCCGACACCGTCACCAGATGAAACGGCGGACAGGAAAGTTCGGTGCACGCTTTCAGCACTTCTTCCCCGCTTTCCTCATCATCATTGGCATAAATCACCGGAAGGTTCTCCCCTTCCGCGCGGTAAATCCTGATCTTCTTTCCGTCCAACTTTATTTCCATGGGCCGAATCATGATCTTCACCTCAAACCTGCGGCGCATTTGCCGTTCCTTTCATACAAATCATACCACAGATAATCCGAATATTCAGCGGAAAAAAATAACATTCGCCCAAAACCAAATCTGAAACTCGCAGCAAAAACGCCCTCAAAGTTAACGTTGCAACTTTTGCAAAAATTCCAAAAGTTGCAACGTTAAATTATTTTTTCAGTTTTCTTGCGTCACACCGCGTGCGCTCCGCGCAATTTTTCAAACATCCGGCTCACCGCGCCCCTCAAATCAAAACAATTCCACCCGGTCCAGCAAAAGATCGATCAGATTGCAGTGAAAAATCCCCTGCTCGTCATAAAAGCTGCGCGGAATATCCATGCGAACGATGATCTTTTTGAAAAAATCCTTCGTCAGGGTCAGAGAATTTAATTCCGCGCCGGCTTTCTCTTCTGTATTCAGCTGCCACGCCGACTGGATATAAACTTTCTGATCTGCCCGATTCACAATAAAATCAATTTCCTTTTGCTCGTTCGCGCCGCCGGTCCGGTCGACCACCACGCCCACATCTACGGAATATCCCCGCCGAACCAGATCATTATAAAGAATATTTTCCATCATATGCCCGGGGTCATACTGGCGATAATTCAACCGCGCGTTTCTCAATCCGATATCCGTGTAATAATATTTGTTGGGATAATCAAAATACTTTTTCCCCTTCACATCATACCGGCGGGCTACAGCAATCAAAAACGAATCCGTAATATGCTGTATATAGCTTGCGACAAGGGCGGAATTGACTTTTTCATGCTTCATGCTTGTCAGAGAATTCGCGATGTTCGACGGATTGGTCAGAGAACTGATCTGAGATGCCAGAAAATCCAAAATATCATTCAACACATCTTCACGGTCAATATTGTTTCTCTCCACGATATCCCGAATATACAACTCACTGTACAAATTCTGAAGATATTCTTTTTTGTCCTGTTCATCATCCATCCCCAGCAAACGCGGCATCCCGCCGTAAAGCATATAGGTGTCCAGCGCTTTCCGTTCATCCCCGCCCGCGGCGGCATAAAATTCCGCGAAAGACAGCGGGTAAACATGAATCTGTGTGGCCCGGCCGCGAAACGCCGTCACAACATCTTTCGACAGCCCTTTGGAATTGCTGCCTGTCACATATACATCCAGATTCGGATAATCCTTCAGCTCGTTGAGCATATCATAAATATTGACCTCAATATTCCCATTGGCCCGGTCCGTCACCCGGGTGGTCGTCTGAACCTCATCAATCAGAAGATAAAACCGGTCGGATTGGCCGGCAACCAGCGATTCGACATATTCACACAGCGCGATCGGATTCCGGTACTGATAATACCTTCTCTGATCCAGTTTAATTTGAATGATCCGGTTTTCCGGCACGCCCTGCGAAAGCAGATACTGATCAAAAAGATCAAAAAGCAAAACCGATTTCCCGCACCGCCGGATCCCGGTAATCACCTTGATTTCCCCGTTCCACATATGACGAATCAGGCGGTTTAAATAAGCGTTTCGCTGGATCACAAGCCTCACCTCAAACTTACGACGCAATCGTTGTTACTTTCATCTCAATAATAGCACAGGCCGGCAAAATATTCAACGAAAAAATGTCCTTCTTCCAAAACAAATCTGAAACTTGCATCAAAAACGCCGCAAGTTTTAGGCTTTTCCGACGATTGGCGAAATTTTGTTCGGTCATTTGACAACCTGTGTCCCGGTCAAGCCCGCCGATCCACCGCTGGAAGAATAAAGGAAACAGCCTGCCGCCGCAGGCTGTTTCCTTTTCACCCGTTCAGTACGAAAGCACCCGGTCTCCGTCCGTCAATTCTTTGGATTCGTTCACCGCCAGGCGGTATTCCCCGAGATTTTCCTTCACCATCACCTCTCCGTCCGCCTCAGTGACCTTTGTCACGCTCACTCTTCGAACGGTGATTTTCTCATCCCCCAGCGCCGTTTCCCCGTTCTCCGCCGCGAACACAAAGCTTCCTTTCGCGTCCTCATGTACGCACGCCGCGGGAACAAACGAAACCATTTCCTTTGAGTCAATGGTAACGATCGCGGTCATTTCGTCTTCATTCTCCGGATCAAAGGCGGGCATCTCGGCGCTTTTCAGCAGAATCACGCGCTTTCTTCCCTCCCCGTCCGGCCGGATCGCGCTGATCTGCGTGATATATGTTCCTCCGTTCATCTCCACAGACACATAGCTTCCCTCGTTCAAATACGCAAAATCCTCCGCGCGCGGGGTTCCGGTCAGCACCACCTCCGTCCCCTCCGGCACGAAATACGCGAGCACATCCCCGTTTTCTGCCTCCTGCCCCGCGGAAACCGTCACCCGGGCCACCGCCATGTTTTGCGGCGCGTTCACTGACTTCAGTTTTTCGGTCTCCGCGTAATATGCCCGGATGTCCGCCTCCGCCGCATCCATCTCCTCCAGTATCTCCATTCTTTCCGTCAGCATCTCCAGCGTCTCCGCCTCCATGCTTTTCACCGGCAAGGCGTCCTTTTCCGCCTGCGCCGCCGAGACTGCCTCCAAAGCCGCCTTCCAGTCCTCCACGGATTGCGCCGCGTCCGCACTCAATTCTTCCGGCAGAACTTCTTCCTGATAAAAATCCCACACGGAATACTCCTCCGGCAGCAAAGCTTCCGCCTTGATTCTGCAGAGCTCCGCCTCCGCCTGCGCGTCACTCACCTTCCGAACGGCGGCCACATACTCGCTCGCCTCCGGCGTCAAAACATCGTCCGTCTTTGCGCGAATCGCTTCAAAAGCCTCCCAAGCCCCGGTATACCGCGCCCGCAATTCTTCTTCCATCTCTTCCGCGTCCCGGATGGACAGCGAAAACATTTTCTCCCCCGCCGTCACGTTCTGCCCCCGCCGAATCAGCACCTCGTCCACTCGTACCGGCCGGCTTGTCTCCAGTTTGAACTCACTCTGATTCTCAAAATCCCATACACACGGGAACTCAAACGCCGTCTGAAGCCGGGTCACACGCGGCACCGCCCATTCCACCTGCGGAAGCATCTTTTCCCGCACCGTGCCGCCGAAGATCAGGCACAGCGCTGCGCCCGAAAGCAGCACCATCATACTCAGCGCGGACCATTTCTTTCTGTTCATCTTCATTTCATCTCCGTCAATTGTATTCCGGCCGTAATTTCGTCCATGAAAAACAGATATATAAACAGCGCCGGCAAAATATAAATCACCGCCCCGGCAAACTCGGTTCCTTCCGGTTTGCTGACAAAACGGTTAAATACCGTGCTCAGCGGCTGCAAATCCTCCCGGGAGCGCAAAAACACCAGCGGCTGCTCAACCAGGTTCCACGAATCCGCGAAAGAAAACACCGCCGCCACGCCGAGCACCGGCGCGCACACCGGCAGCGCAATCGCGCCGTAGCACCGTACGGGCCCCGCGCCGTCAAGCTGCGCCGCCTCGTAAAGTTCCGGCGAAATTCCGAGCATGTACTGCCGGATCAGCACCACGAGAAACGGCGTAAACCACGCCGGCAGAATCACCGCCCACACCGTGTCCATCAATTTCAGGTTTCTCAGCACCAGCATATTCGGCACCATGGTCACCTGAAACGGCAACAGCATCAGCAACAACATCATTGAGAACAGCATGCCCCGCCCGCGAAAACGGTAAGCGCTCAGCGCGTAGGCCACGGCCGGCACAAACACCGCCTGCCCGAGAAAAATCGCAGCCGCGTATCCGAGGGAGAGGAAAAACCGTTTCAAAATTCCTTCTTCCATCAGCAGCACCCGCATGTACTGCCCGAAAGAAACCGGCATCGGCGAAATCTTCACCGGCATCCATTTCTCCGGGTTCATGGAGTTTCGCCGGGACAGCCAGGCAAGCACCTCCTCCGGGGAGAAAAGCGAATACAGCGCCGTCAGAGCGACCGGAAGCAGAATCAGCACTCCCAGCGCAAACAGCGCCGCGCGGTGCAGCCATTTCGCGTTATACTTCTCCATCCGTGCCCCTCCTTTCCGCCGCGAAGCGCGCGAAAAGCAGCGCGCCGAAAAGCGCGAACAGCATCAGCGCAAAGCTGTAGGCCGCCGCCGAAACATACGGATAATTCATCTTGGAATACAAATTATTCATATAATTCTGCAAAGTATACACTTCCATGGACGGATACGCGCCGCCGATAAAATACACTTCCCTGAAAATCTTAAACGCGTTCACAAACGCCAGCACCAGCATCAGAAACGCAGCCGGCAGGATCATCGGAAAGGTAATTTTCGCGCTTTGCCGCACAAACCCCGCCCCCTCCAGCGTCGCGTACTCATACAACGATTCCGGAATCGCCTGCATCGCGCTGAGAAAAATCAGCACCGAAAAACCAAGGTTCTTCCACAAAAACAGCAATATCACCGGAATCCTCAGCCCCGCCCCGGACAGGAAATCCACCCGACCGAGCCCAAGCAGGGAAATCAATCGGTTCACCGGCCCGCCGTAATCGAACAGCAGCAGCCAGATCAGAATCACGCCGGAGGACGGCATCACATACGGCAAAAACACCGTGTTTCTCAGCAGTCCCGCATGCTTCTTCATCTGATTCATCCGCGCGGCGACCAGGAAACCGAGCAGCCACACACCCGGCGCGCAAATCAGCGACAGCACCGCCGAGTTTTTCAGTCCCAGCAAAAACAGCGGATTTTCCCATACCTTCCGGTAATTCTCCAGCCCCGTAAAATTCAGGCCTGCCGTTCCGTCGGTCATCGAAAAGGCAATTCCACCGACAAACGGAACAACATAGAACAGGAGCACACCGCACAACCCCGGCAACAAAAACAGCGCCAGACTTTTCTTTCGTTCAAACATTTTTAAAATCCCTCATAGAACATCATCCGCATCCGCTCGTCCATTTCGGCAATCACCTGATCCGCCGCCGCCGAGGCGTAATAGGACTTCATCAGGATGGACACCGCGTCAAGCGAAACCGTAATCTCATTCACCACCGTCTGCTTTTCAATGCCCAGATACGGTGCAATGGCCCGGTATTCCGCGATCATTTCGGGGCTGTACACCCATCTTCCCTCTTCGTTTGCAATTTTTTCCTCCACGGCCGAAAGCTTTTCCCTGCTATCCTGAATGCCCTGCCGCAGTTCCTCCCGGTACGGCGAATTCTCCGCGACCAATTCCAGATTTTTCTCATCCTCCGCAATCAGACCCCGGTACCGTTCCGCCGTTTCCTGATATCCCGCAAGCGTTTCACTCCAGTCCTCCTGCTCCACCGGGTCATTTTTGTCCGGATACAGAGTATACTGCGTCACCTCGTCCAAATGCGCCACATAGTATTCCAGAAACAGCACCGCGTCCGATGCGTTCCGGCTGTTCGGGTTTAAAATAAAATAGTCCAATTGCGCCTGTACGACCGGTTTCTCCGTACCGAACACCGGCGGCAGTACGCTTTCCTCGCCCTCGTGTCCTTCGTTCAGCGCGCGCTCAAACGGCGAGATTTCGCTGACCGTGAAAGCGGCCGGCACGTTTTCTGCGTTTCCGGGAATCATCACGTTCTTTTCACTCAGCCGGTTCAGCTGCTCCAGCGCCGCGCGGAATTCCGGCGTGTTAAAGCTCAAGGGCGCGTCCTCCGTCTGATGGGAATACACATAATGCGCAAGCAGCAAAATCATATTCTGTTTCCATTCTTCCTCCGGCTCCAGACACCCGTCAAAGGTATACGCCGGCGTGGTTCCGTCCTGACTGTCATACCAGCCCAGCATCATGTCCAGATACTCCACGAAGGTTTCCGGCGCGCCGCCTCCCGTCAGATCCTTCCGCACATTCCAGTACTTCACATACAGCCCGGCCGGCACCCCGTACAGTTTTCCGCCCGCCTGCAGGAAATCCGCCACGGACGGAAGCATCTTCCGGATCTTCCCGCCCAGTTTTTCCGATTGAATCTCCGCGGCATATCCCTTCCCTGCGATGTCGCGCGGCACCGCCCGGTAATTGGACAGCAGGAAAAGATCCGCGGAATCGTCCCCCGCAAGATTCAACGATGTCAGCGTCTGCAGGGAATCCTCGTCCGAGTCCGTTACGTTCACAATCACGCCCGGATTTTCTTCCATAAAGGCCTGCGCAATGTCGCGGTTCAAAATGCCGCCCAGCCCCAGAATATTGACTTCTCTGGTCTTTTCCGCCGTTTCCCCGCCGGTCACATACACCTTCCCGTCGCTGACGGCCACATATTGCCCGTTCCAGATCCCCGCCCCTCCCGGCAAATCCAGCGGCACCTGGTCCGCGGCCTCGTTTCCCTCCTTTCCGCTGCGGATCACCCGCGACCCGGACACGTACCAAATGTACTCCCCGTCCTGCGCAAACCCGGTCGCGCTCGTATCCCCGACCATCCGAAGAACCTCCTCCGCCGCGCCGGTCTGCGGGTCCATCGCCACCAGTTCCCCCGTCGTGTCCTTCAGGGTCATCAACCGTTCTCCGTACCGCGCAATTTTCCACGTCTCCAGATCGCTCTCCGCCGGAATATTCCGCCGTTCCCCGGTTTCCAGCGAAAACGCACAAAAATATTCCTGCCACGCATCCGTATCCATGATATGCGCGTACAGTTCGTTCCCGGCCACCGCAAAGGCTGAAAATGACAGGTTATACTTATCCACCTCGCCATTCTGCTTCGAAGCCACGCCTTCCAGCCGCACCCGGACCACCTTGCGCAATTCCCCGTTCTCCGGCGTAAACACATCCCCGGTAGAACCGCGAATCAAATAGAGTCTTTCCCCGTTCTCCGCCAGATACAGCCGGTTCAGCGCCTCCCACTCGTCCAAATCCTTCATTTCGGAAAAGCTCATCAGGTCCGCCACCGTTTCGGCCTTCGCCTCCGGAGACGCGTACCGAACCAGCTTTCCTTCTTCAATCATGTACAGCGCGCCGTCAAACACGCACGCGTTTCCCACTTCCGCCGTCTCCATCCGTACCGCCGCCCGCGCCATGGACGCGCCCGCCAGGCAAAATACCGCCAGAAACAGCATCAGTCCCGCCATCATCTTTTTCATCCGCTTTTCCTCCATGCCCTCTCCGTTTTTCTCCCCCGGAGAGCCTTTCTGCTGTATTAGACGGAAAAGAAGCGGAAAATGTTTGTCCAAAAAGAAAAAATCTCTACTGGACAATTTTTCAAATTTTGGATTTTTGTCCAGTAGTAATGGACAATTTTCTTGATTTAATATTTTTGTCCAGTAATACTGGACAATTTTTGAAACTCAAAGTATAATTAAAACCGTAAAAACAACATGGAAAGGAGCTGATCACCGTGATTCAACGTGAAAAATACATCGAGCCGCTCCGCGCCTTCTACGATAGTGATCTGATCAAAATTATCACCGGAATCAGGCGATGCGGAAAATCCGTAATCCTGAATGCAGTCACGGATGAAATCAAATCCCGCTCCGACAATATTATCAGCCTCAATTTTGAAGACACTGCGATTCTGTCTGCCATACCGGACGAGACAACCTTACTGGCCTACATTGATGAACATCGCCAAAGCTCTCTTTGTTACGTATTTTTAGACGAAGTACAGAGAGTCGATGGCTGGGCGGACGCGTGCAGAACTCTGCGGCTGCGAAATTGTTCCGTTTTTATCAGCGGGTCAAATTCCAAACTTCTTTCCCGGGAATTTACCAAAGAATTATCCGGAAGATATGTTTCCTTCCGCATTCGGCCTTTTATATACAAAGAGCTTCTGGCTTACGGCAAAGAGCTCGGGCGTGAAATCACTTTAACCGACTATATCATTTGGGGCGGATTCCCCAAAAGAATTGAATTCCCTGATGAAAACTCACAGCGTGCTTATCTGAATGAACTCAACGAAACTATTATCATTAATGATATCATCGGGCGTTACAAAATCCGTAAAACAGAACTGTTTAAACGGCTTGCCAACTTTGTTCTGCTGTCCAACGGCCGCATTCTTTCAGCCAGATCCATTGAAAAAACGTTGAAGGGAACGGGGCTCTCCTGCTCCGTCTCAACAATTACTAAATATATCGGCTATCTGGAAGAAGCTTTTGCCATCGAAACCGTTAAAAAATATTCCACCAAGACCAAAAGAGAGCTTGAATATTATTTAAAAGTCTATGATGAAGATGTTGCCTTCAATTCCATACGAATACAAAATAACCGTTATGATCTGACTCATAATTTTGAAAACATTGTTTATAACGAATTAGTCTATATGGGTTACTCGCTTCAAGTCTACAATGACGGGTCCCACGAAATTGACTTTGTCGCAACCAAAGGTCAAAAGCAATATTTTATTCAGGTTGCATACTCTGTCGCAGAAGAAAAAACATACGAACGGGAATTCAGCGCCTTTGCCGCACTGGATAATTCCAATCAAAAAATCATGATCACAAACGACGACATTGACTATAGCACCAGTACAGTCCGGCACATCAAATTCAAAGACTTCGTCTTAATGAATGGGCTTTAAGCGATCCAAATCTTTTCCGCCAAACCGGCTTGGATTTTCCTGAAACCGTTCAAAAAAATCGGAAGCGGCTCACCAAACCGCTTCCGATTTTTGAATCCCCTGTCCCGCCCTCGTCTTCGCCGCAAATGCTCGGGAATAACCATTACTGTTACACTACGATTGTGCGCCATCTGAGCAAAACAATCAAAATCGGGAATTGAACCCGCATCTGCTCCGCGATGTACCAATCATGGGAACTCATTCTCAGTCCCGGAGATCGCATTCACCCGGCTCCGACTACCAGCATATTGCTTTTATTCCATCAGTTCCGTCGTCCAGTTCGCGGCCTGAAGGGCATTGTCCAACTGACGGATCCGCTGCGAAATACGGTCCGCCTTCTTCTGAATCTCCTTCACGTTCACCGTCGACAAAATCTTGATCTCGGTTCTCGTATACCGCTGCACCCGGTCGCTCGCGCTGCTGACCAGATCCCGGTAGCACGCCGCCTTCACGCTCAGCACGTCCTTCTCGGCAATGATCTCCGTCAGGGTCTTCCCGTCCGCCTTTGTTTCCGTATTCGTCCGGTTGATCGCGGCCACCAGTTCGATCAGCCGGTCGCAGGCCGACTCCAGCTCTTTCAGCAGCTCATTCGGGTCCTCCGCCGGTTCCTCCCCCTCCTGCACCAGCGCGTTTGCAGTGATTCGGCTCCTCAGCTGCTCAATTTTGCGGTTCAAATCCGCCCTTTCCTGCAGTGCTTCCGCCAGTTTCATCTTCATTCTCCTCCGTTTTCCGCGTCCGTCCCCGGCAGCCCGATTTCCGCCGCGCAGGGCTTCATGCCTTCAATGCAAATCTCCGTCACCATATCCCGGTTCAATTCCTTTGCCCGCTCCAAAGTCAGCTTACCATTTCCTCCTTTGTTTTTGTATCCTATCACGATTGTCTTCTGAAATCAAATTTCCGCCGCTTCCGGCCTTTTTTCAGATGAAATAACCCCGGGCTTTCGCCCGGGGCCATTTCAAAAACATCTTCAGCTCAGAATCACCCGCGCCTCATAGGGCTGCAGAATGCCCTTCTGGTGGGTCGGATAATTGGAAATCAGCTCGGTTCCCTCAAGACCGTCCATCAGATCGCATTCCGTCTTCCGGTCCGTCCAGTTCAGCGCCACGGTCAGCGTCTGGTCTCCCAAATGCCGCCGGTACGCCCACACACTCTCGCTGTCTTCCAGCAGCGGCTCAAACGTGCCGTACACGATGATGTCATGCTTGTGCCGCAATTCGATCAGCTTCCGATAGTAATGGAAAATGGAATCCGGATCCTTCACCGCGTCCTCGGCGTTGATCATCAGATAGTTCTGCGTCACCGGCAGCCACGGCGTGCCCGTAGTAAACCCGGCGTTTTCCTCCCGGTTCCACTGCATCGGCGTCCGCGCGTTGTCCCGGGCGATGCGCGCGTAGTAGCGCATCATATCTTCCCCGTCGACAAGCCCGCTTTCGACCCACTGTTTCCACGCGTTATGCACTTCCACGTCTTTGTACTGGTCGAGCCGCGTAAAGTACGCGTTTGTCATGCCGATTTCCTCGCCCTGATAGATGTACGGCGTCCCCCAAAGGGTATGAATCAGCGTCGCCAGCATCTTCGCCGACCGCACGCGGAACAGCTCGCTGTCGCACCCGTACCGGCTCACCTGCCGCGGCTGGTCATGGTTGCTCAGATACACCGTGTTCCACGCCTTCCCCTGCAAATTCATCTGCCACCGGTTCAAAATCGCGCGGATCTCCTTCAGCGGCGTCCCGTGGTCGCTCCACTTGCCGAGCTCGTTCCCGTCGTTGACGCCGTCATTGTGCTCAAACCCGAACACCATGTTCAGCTCGCTCTCGTCGAGATTCGCGTACCGCAGCGCATTGTCCGTCGTCCCGCTCGTCTCGCCCACGGTCAGCAAATCGTACTTGCTCAGCACCTTTTCCCGCATCTCGCGCAGATATTTGTGCGTCGTCTCGGTGTGCTGGCAGCTCGGCGCGAAATCGCCGTACAGCGCCCCCGGCGCCACCGGCCCGTCGTCAAAGTTTTCCTTGCCGATCATGCCGATCACGTCCATCCGATACCCGTCAATGCCCTTGTCGCACCACCAGGTCATCATTTTGAACACGTCGTTTCTTACATCGGGGTTCGCCCAGTTAAGGTCCGGCTGTTCCTTCACGAACAAATGCAGATAATACTGCCCGGTCACCTCGTCCTTCTCCCACGCAGACCCGGAGAAGCAACTGCCCCAGTTGTTCGGCGGGCCGTCGTCCTTCCCGTCCTTCCAGATATAATAATCCCGGTACGGGTTGTCCTTGCTCTTCCGGCTTTCCACGAACCACTGATTCTCGTTCGAGGAATGGTTCACGACGAGGTCCATGATCAGCTTCATACCCCTTTTGTGGGTCTCCTCCAGCAGCCGGTCAAAATCCTCCATCGTGCCGAATTCCTTCATGATGGCGTAGTAATCCGCGATGTCATACCCATTGTCATGATTAGGCGACTCGTAAATCGGCGACAGCCAGATCGCGTCCACCCCGAGGGTTTTCAGATAGTCCAGATGCGCGGTGATTCCGTTCAAGTCCCCGATGCCGTCCCCGTTGGAATCCGCGAAGGACCGCGGATAAATCTGATACACGACAGCCTCTTTCCACCACGCGCGCTTGTATTCTGCCATATTTCTTCTCCTTTGCCTGTTGAAATCAGGCCGCGGAAGAAATCCCGCGGCCTGTGAAATTTACTTGATGGACCCGTCCACCATGCCCTGCACAATATACTTCTGCGCGAAAATGTACAGAATGATAATCGGCAGCATGGCCAAAAGCGTTGACACCATGATCAGGTTCCACTGCTTCACGTACGCGCCATTGAACGCCTGCACCGCCAGCGGAATGGTCTGAATGTCGCCGCTCGCGCCCAGCACCAGCAGGGGCAGCAGATAGTCATTCCAGATCCATAAGCCGTTCAGGACCAGCACGGTCACGAACACCGGCTGCAGCAGCGGCAGCACAATCCGGAAGAAAGTCCCGGCCCGGCTGCATCCGTCGATATCGGCCGCCTCTTCCAGTTCCAGCGGCACGCTCTTGATAAACCCGTGGAAAATAAAGATGCTCATCGCCTCGCCGAAGCCCAGGTACGCGAAAATAATGCCCGTATAGCTTCTCAGAAGCGGAATCCCGATGAAATCCCCGACCGTCTTGAACCAGGTCAGCAGCGGGAACATCACGACCTGGAACGGAATGACCATGGCCGCCACGTACATCAGGAACAGGATATTGGACCACCGCGTCTTATTTCTCACCAGCACCCACGCAGCCATGGACGAGAAAATCGAAATCACGGCAAGGCTGATCACGGTGATAATCACACTGTCGCGGAACGCGGACAGGAAATTGAATGTGGCGTTGTTCCACACGTCGGAAATATTGCTGAACAAATTGGCCGGGTTCTCCGGCAGCCCGACGGGCTGATTGATGATCTCTACATTGGTCCGCATGGAGTTGAGGACCACAATGATAAAGGGCATCATAAAGAGAATGAACAGCAGCAGGGTCACAATTTCCAGCGCGATCTGCCGGCCCTTGTGGGGCTTGGAGCCTGCCATGCGTTCAATCACCGCAGCTTCTTTTGCCATTACGCCTCAATCTCCTTTCTCTTGTTGTAGGTCACCTGAATCACGGAGAAGATCGTCAGCACGATGAAGAAGATCACGGCCTTCGCCTGACCCTGCGCCATGTTGTTATACTTGAACGCCGTCTGATAAATGTTCAGCGCCAGCAGTTCGGAAGCCTGCACCGGCTTCATCATAAACACGGTCGTCGGGCCGCCGTTGGTCAGCGCGACGTTGACGTCGTACATCTTGAAAGAATTGGTCAGCGTCAGGAACAGGGAAATCGTGAACGCGTTTGCCATCAGCGGAATCTGAATCTTCGTGATCCGCGTCCAGTACCGCGCGCCGTCAACCTCCGCCGCCTCCAGCACGGACTTGGAAATGCCCTGAATGGACGCCACGTAAATCAGCATGATGTACCCGGCGTACTGCCAGGTGTTCACGATCACCAGCGTCGCCATCACGGTGTCCTTGTTGCTGATCATGGACTTGCTCAGCAGCTGGGATCCGATCGCCTGGCCCACCGACGGCAGGATGTTCGAGAAAATGAACTGCCACACGAGGCCCAGCACGATGCCGCCGATCAGGTTCGGCACGAAGAAGCCCGCACGATACACGTTCCGCCCGCGGATTTCGCTCGTCACCAGCAGGGAGATCACGAACGCCACCACGTTCACCGTGATAATGTTCAGCACGGTGAACAGAAGCGTCACCAGGAAGGAATGCAGAAACGCGGGCTCGGTAAAAATGACCTTGTAATTGTCCAGCCCGACCCAGGCGCCGACCGCGCCTGTCCCCTGCCAGTCCGTAAACGAATAATAAATACCGTAAAGAAACGGTATGATGATCACCATGATGAAAGCCAACAGGGTCGGCAGCAGGAACAGCGCCTCCGTCAGCTTCCGTTTCGTTTTGCTGCGCATATTTGCTTCCCCCAAATCATTCTGACTGAAAAAGGGGATGGCCTTCAGGAGTAATTTTCCTGTCCGCCATCCCCCAAAGATGACTGTTACTGATTTTTACTTCGCGATGCCCGCGATGGCTTCGATCATCATGGTTTCAAAGGTGTCCACGTCGACCGCGCCACTCGCCAGCAGCTCGTAGATCGGGCCCAGCGTGCCCATGCCGAAGCCGTCCGGCAGTTTGTACTGCTGCCAGTCATAGGTCTTGCCCGCGGCGTTCCATTCCATGACCGCCTTGGACAGGGGCGTGGAGGGCTCAAGCGTCACATTCGTGAACGCCGGCACCATGGCCGCCTTGTTGACCATGTAGTCCGCGCCTTCTTCGGACGTCGCCAGATAATTCAGGTAAGCAATCGCTTCGTCCACATTGCCGTTGGCGTTGACCACGTACCAGGACGGAGGATTGACGAGGATGCCGTCGGTTTCTTCATGCAGGAACGCATGCGGCGCGTAGCCGATTTCGAACTGGGGATCCAGCGCCACGAGGCTGGGATCCATCCAGTTGCCCTGATGATAGAACGCGGCCTTGCCGTTGGCGAACGCCGCCAGCTGGCTGTCCTGCGTGCCGTTGATCAGCATGTCCGGATCGGAATATTTGAACAGCAGCGCGACATACTGGCAATACTGATGGAACCGCTCGCTGTCCACCTGGCCCGCCAGCACCTGGTCGATGTAGGTCGTGTCGTTGCGCTCGTTGCCGACCGTCAGATAGACGTTGAAGTTATGCAGACCGGTGACCCAGGTCATGCCCGTGGTCGTGCCGGCGACCATGGACACCACCATGTCCAGGCCCAGCTCTTCCTTCTTGCTGTCCAGCGTCGCGAACGCCGCTTCGTAAGCATCATAGGTGGTCAGGGTCGCGGGATCAATCCCGGCCTTGTCCAGGATGTCCTTGTTGTACGCCAGACCGTAGCCTTCCACGGACACCGGGAAGCCGACGACCTTGTCGCCGTCCATGTACGCCGCGGCGGTGTACTGCACCCAGTCCGCGCCGGTCTGATCGGCGATCTTGTCCTTCCACAGCTCATAGCCGGTCGGACCTTCGATGACCCAGATGTCCGGTTCGCGGCCGGACTGCATTTCGGCTTTCAGCACCGTGTTGTAGTCGGAGGAACCGCCGCCGGTGATGACCTTCACCGGAACACCGGTCTTCTCTTCATACAGCTTCGCGTAGTCTTCCATCGCGGCAGTGATCTCCACCTTGTTCTGGCAGATGACCAGATCCGCAAGGGCGCTGACGCTGGTCAGAACCAGCATCAAAGACAGAACCAGAGCAACCAGTTTTTTCATGTGAAAACCTCCCCCATGAATATAGTGTGATTTATCTGGTCAGAATATTACCATATCGTACCTAATGTGTCAATAAAAAAATCGGTATACAATCGATTTTTTCGACTGTATACCGTATCAAAATTATCCCTCTGAAATTTCAAATTTTTTGCGTTTTAAATCCGCTTTCAGCGCAATCGCGCCCATCGAATTTTTCCACCGGATCTTCAGCGTATTCCCTTCACAGCCCAGCGTAATCTCCGCATCCTCCGTGAACGCCGGATGCGTGTTGCGCGTTTTCAGCAATTTGATCTGCTCCCGCACGGCCGGAACTGCCAGCGCCTCCTTCGCCTGCACGAGGGTATAATTGGTCCGGTTAATTTCCTTGTGTCCGCCCTCCCCGGCGCGTTCCACCGCCGCGTAATCGTTCTTCCCCTGCAAAAGATCCATGTACCACACCTGCGGCTTCCCGGGCATGAACATCTGAATCGCCCGCGCGAGCACCATACTTGCGTCGTCCTCGCCCAGCGCGCTGTAATACGCGGCGTTCACCTGATAATACATGTTCTTCGCGCCGTGCAGATTTTTGACCTTTCCGCCCCGGGAAACGGTCAGGTCGATCACTTCCTCAATCCGCCGATCGTCCATCAATCCCTTCAAATCCAGCACCGGAATCCCGTCATGGCATCCGAGCATGTTGACCGTGCGAATCTTCCTGTCGATGATCTCCTGTCCCCACCGGACCAAAAGATCCGCACGTCCACGGTCCAGCGCGTCCACAATCAGTCCCGGCAGGAAGAAGTCATATGTCATATACCCCTTCTCCGCCAGCACCGCGTACATTCCCTCGCCGTAGCTCGCGTGGATTTCCGGCAGACACACCAGCCCTTCCTTCGCGGCCATTCCGGCCACCCGGTCCAGCACTTCCCACGTCTCCGGCTCGTTAAGGAAATTCCGCCGTCCCGGTGCCTTCGGCGCGTAGGCGAACGCGTCCAGCCGCACGATTTTCGCGCCGTACCCGGCAATCTTCTTCAGCGTTTCGGCGTAAAACTCCCAGACCAGCGAAGAATTCAAATTCAAATCCATCTGCCCCAGATATTTTCGCTCGCCGTCCTCTTCCCACACTTTCTGGTAAAAGGTGTTCCAGTACGGGCGGTCCGTCCCGTCCGGAAACCGGACCATCAGCAGCGGCAAGCCGGGCTTTCGGAAAAACATGTTCCGGATTTCGCTCTCGTCCGGCTGAATATACCCTTCCGCGGTCATCTGCCCATGCCCTTCCCAGAACCGGTTCCAGTCGATAAAGAAATCCCGGTACGGCGATTCGTCCCCGCGGCGGATCATGTCCTGAAACTGCGGGCTCAGCACCGACGCGTGGTTTAAAATGAAGTCCAGCTTCAGGTCAATCCCCGCCTCCCGCAGAGCGTCCAGATCCTCTTTTGTCGCCAGCGTTTCCTCCAGATCGTAGTCCTGCACGGAAAACCCGCGGTCCAGATCGGTGTGGTACAGGGACGGCAGAATATAGAACGACGAAAACGCCCCTTCAACCTCCGGCGAACGCAGAAATTCCGCGATATCCCCCAGCGTTCCGCCGATGCTGTCCGGATAGGCGTTGAGCATCGGGCGCAGATTCATCTTTTCGCTCATGCGTTCCCCTCCCCCATCAGTTTTTCGTACTGTTCGTAGTCAATCAATTCCCCCTGCCGGGTCAGAATGATCTTCGCCTTGTGCGCCTGCGCGCGCAGCATGTCCTGCTCCATCCCGAGCACCATGGTCGTAAACGGGCTGTCCACGCCTCCGTCCCGATTCCGGCTCCGCCGGTATTCCAGCGTCTCCTCCGGCGTGGAGTTCAGCAGAATCGGAATATCCACACCGCTCAGATAATCGCTGTTCCCGTGCGTCCACTCGATGATCAGCACATCCGTCTCGGAAAAGTCGATCTCTTCATACCAGATCTCCCCCGGTTCACGCCCCATGCGCTTGAGGGCAATCGGCGTTTCCCCGTCCTTAAAATCATCCACAATCTGCTGCAGCCGGTCAAAATCAATCTCCTTCGGCGACCCGAGATACGCCCTCAGCCCGTCCTCGCCTTCGGTTTCATATACGCGCAGGCGCTCCGCGTCGTTCTCCCGCGGAATGCGGCGCGGATAATTGTCCCCGGACAGCACATACGCCTGATGGTCGTTTTCCCCGAGCATATAGGCCAGCAAACTCGCGATCCCGGTTTTGCCCACGCCGGACCCGCCGCATACGGCGACCACGGTCTTCGCCTGTTCCAATTGTTCCATTTCTTCCAGCAGCGCCGGCAGAATTGTTTCCGCCTTCCGGGCCTGCTCTTCGCCGATCCAGATGCGGTCGCCGGGCATGTCGCCCTGGGGAATATGGTCGTAGTTCATATGCGCCCTCCCTGCTAAATATAATCCTTCTGTTGGCTTCATCATACCATAACCCCGCCCGGCGTTCAAGCGCTTCTTCTTTACCGTTTCCGGGTTTTATTGTATAATCGTCCCCGGATTCTGTATCCGGAAAGGAAGTTATTATGGAAAATATTCAGATTCGCCCCGCGCTCTCGCACGATATCCCGGACATCCTCCGCCTCCTCACTCAGGTCAACCGCGTCCATCACGACATCCGGCCGGACCTCTTCAACCTCGCCACGAAGTATTCACAGGAAGATCTGGAAGTACTGCTTCAGGAAAAAACCCGCTACACCTTCATCGCCGAGTCGGACGGCGTTTTCCTCGGCTATATCTTCTGCGAACTGCAGCAGATTCTCGGCAACCCCCTCCGCACGGAAATCCTGACCTTCTACATTGACGACCTCTGCGTGGACGAAAATGCCCGCGGCAAGGACGTCGGCAAAGCCCTCTACGAATACGCGAAGGAACAGGCCAAATCCCTCGGCTGCTATCACGTCACCCTCCACGTCTGGCAGGGCAACGACCGCGCCGAAGGCTTCTACCGCCGCATGGGCCTCACCAATATGTACACCTGTCTGGAAGAAATTCTCTGATTCACTCCCGCAAAAAAAGCACCGGCCGCCCGGTGCTTTTTAATTTCCCCTGCTTATGTCATTCCTCTCAAATCCCGCACGATCTCCGAGGTCAGGCGGATCGTCTCGTCGATCTCTTCTTCCGTGTTCTCCTCCCCGACGGTCAGCCGGAGACTTCCCTTCGCAAGCCGGTCCTCCTGCCCGATCGCGCGCAGCACATGGCTTTCCTCCGTTACGCCGGCTGTACACGCGCTGCCGCCGGACGCCGCGACCCCCGCGAGATCAAGCCGCAGAATCAATGCTTCTCCGTCCACTCCGGGCACGCTCACATGGCAGTTCCCCGGCAGACGGTTCACCGGATCCCCGTTGAGCACGATGTCCGGAATTTCCCGTTTCAGCCCTGCGATCAGCCGGTCCCGCAGCGCGCGCACCCGCGCGTTTCTCTCTTCCATCCCCGTGACCGCCATTTCCACCGCTTTCCCGAGCCCCGCAATCCCGGACACGTTCTCCGTCCCCGCGCGCATGCCGCGCTCCTGCGCCCCGCCGGAAATCAAATTCTCGATTCTTGTCCCCTTCCGGACATACAGCATCCCGGTGCCCTTCGGCCCGCGGAATTTGTGCCCGCTCAGGCTCAGCAGATCGACCCCGAGCTCGTTCACATCAATTTTCATCGCGCCGATGGCCTGCACCGCGTCCGTGTGGAACAAAATCCCGTGCTCCTTCGCGATCTCCGCCAGTTCCTTTACCGGCTCAATCGTCCCGATTTCGTTGTTCGCCGCTATCACGGACACGAGGACGGTGTCCTCCCGGATCGCACTCCGAAGTTCTTCCAGATTCACATGCCCCTGCGCGTCCACCGGCAGATATGTTACCCGGAAACCCCTTCTCTCCAGCCACTCGCACGCGTGCAGCACCGCGTGATGCTCAATCGCGCTGGTAATAATATGCTTCCCCTTCTCCGCGTTTGCAAGCGCCGCGCCGATCAGCGCCCAGTTGTCGCTCTCGCTCCCGCCGGAGGTAAAATAAATCTCGCGCTTCTCCGCCCCGAGCGCCGCCGCCGCCCGTTCCCGTGCCTTTTCCACGGCCTGCCGGGCCTCGCGCCCCGTGCCGTACACCGCGGACGGATTTCCGTAGCTTTCCCCGAAAAACGGCGCCATTTCCGCCAGTACTTCCGGGGCGACCGCCGTCGTCGCCGCGTGATCCAGATAAATCCGGTTCCTCATCTTTTCCGCCTCCCGATTTCCCTGCGATTATACCATATTAAAAAAACCTTTGCCACATCCCCCGCTTTCGTTTACAATATCCTTCAGGTGGGGTAAAATAAATCATTCGTTGAAACTGAAAGGGGGCTTTTCCGTGCGCCGCACCCGCGTTATTTTGTCACTTCTGCTGGCTCTGGTTCTGCTGTGCCCGTCTGCCCCCGCTCTGGCGGCTTCCGATTTCAATCCCGCGGACGCGCTTTCCGGCAAAACGCAGGCGCTGCAGCTCCTGTCCACCTGCGCCTTCCGCTCGGAATACGGCAACGCCTCCGAAGGCCAGACCCTGACCCGCTGGGAGGATGAAATCACCATCTGGGTCGGCGGCAGCGCCACCAAGGACGACCTTGCCACGCTGGATCAATTCATCATGGACCTGTCCTTCCGCGTTCCCTCCCTGCCGGTCATCCGCCGGGTGAAGCGCGACACGGACGCGGCCATCCGCATCTGGTATGTCCCCTTCGCCCAGATGCAGTATTATGTCGAAGGCTATATCGATGACAACTGGGGCTTTTTTCATTATGAGGCGAATCACGGCAGCATCACTTCCGCCCGCATCGCCATCGCCTCGGACATCACGGACCAGCAGGAGCGCAACCACCTCCTTCTGGAAGAAATCGTCGGCTCCCTGGGTCTGCCCAATGACCATAATGTCTTCTCCGACAGCATTATTTATCAGCAATGGACCACGGTCCAGTCCCTCAGCGAGGTGGACTGGCTCATGCTGAATATGCTTTACAGCCCCGTCACGTCTCCGGGCATGACCTGGGCACAGACGGGCGCCGCCCTCCGGCAGTGGATGGGGCTCCAATAAAGAAAGAGGAAAATCAATGAAAACACCGATCAATTCCCGCACCCTGCGGCAGCATTTCACCTACAACTGGTGGAAATACCTTGTGGCCGTCATCGCCGCGTTCTTCGTGGTGGACCTGTATTATACCGTGACCACCTACCGCGCGCCGGAAAACAAGAAAATCGAGCTCTATATTTCCGGCGTCGTGGACGATTCCTTTGAGGACTATCTGGAATCCGTCCGCGCGGAAAGCCTTCCGGACATGGAAGAAATCACATACATCACCCTCACGCTGGACGACACCTACGGCCCCATGCAATTGTCCACCTATATCGCCGCGGGCGAGGGCGACATTTACATTCTCCCGCGCGACAATTTCGTCTCCCTCGCCTCCCAGACGGCATGGGTCCCTCTGGAGGACGAAACGGAGCTGATGAACCTCTTTGAAACACTGGGCACGAGCCTGCAAAGCGGCTGGCGGCGGGACACCGACAGCGGCGAAACACACCTATACGGCATCCCTCTGTCCGTGCTTCCGGGCGCAAGCAAATATATGACCACGGACAGCGCGTACCTCTGCGTCCTTGTCACAAACGGCAACACCGAAAACGTGCTGAAGTTCCTGAGAATCTTCTGCGAAGACATGATTGAATAAAGAAAAACCGGGGCGCTTGCCCCGGATCAGACCGTAGACAAAGCGACTTTGAAACTTTGGTTTCAGGGCCGCTTTTTTCTGTTTAAGCTACAGCAAGGAAAAGATTGTGAACTTTTGC
>Ga0065709_1029284_pt1 | contig 39309 bp, 33 predicted proteins | sample Hoacrofraction14_2_FD_59096 | JGI IMG/M metagenome (GOLD analysis project Ga0065709, IMG submission 59096) | Hoatzin crop microbial communities from Cojedes, Venezuela, sample from fiber fraction 14 v1 | ecosystem: Host-associated > Birds > Digestive system > Esophagus > Crop | place: Venezuela...
CACCGGACGAAGTCTTCGAGGAAGAGCTGGATAAAATCTATCAATTGAATATAGCTTGAGGGGTGTCCAACTTGTTATTGCAATTTACGAAAATAAAACAAGGGAGAAAAACAATGAAACTGATTATCGACAACGCAGACATCAATGCCATCAAGAAACTTTATGACCTGTACCCGATCGATGGTGTCACGACAAACCCATCCATCCTCGCCAAGAGCGGCCGTCAGCCGTTCGATGTCCTCGGGGAAATCCGTGAATTCATCGGCCCGGATGCAGAACTGCATGTGCAGGTTGTCGCCAAAGATGCTGAAGGCATGGTCAAAGACGCCGAACGCATCACGAAAGAACTCGGGAAAAACACATATGTCAAAGTCCCAAGTGTTCCTCAGGGCTTCAAGGCCATGAAGGAACTCTCCGCCAAAGGCTATAACATCACGGCCACGGCCATCTACACACCGATGCAGGCGTTCCTTGCGGCCAAGAGCGGTGCGAAGTATGCGGCTCCTTACATCAACCGGATCGATAATATGGGCTTCGACGGTGTCGAAGTGGCCAAGAAAATCCATGACATCTTCTTTGTGAATGACCTGGATTGTGAAGTGCTGGCAGCCAGCTTCAAGAACTCCCAGCAGGTGCTCGACCTGTGCCTGTATGGTATCGGTGCCTCCACGGCAGCCCCTGAAGTGATCGAAGGCTTAGTTAAAAACGCAGCCATCGACAGTGCCATCGACGTCTTCGTCAGTGATTTCGAAAACCTCACTGGCGTGGATGCGATGTCCGAGCTTTAAAACAAAATCGCCTGCGGGCGATTTTTTTCTTTCTCCCCGGTATTTATTGTATAATGGGTTGAAAGGAGCACATGATGGATTCACTGACGTCAAAAACACAATGCTTACGGCACAAGCCGCATGTTTCATATCTCTCTGCGCAGAGGATCTGTGCTCTGACGTATGAAAAAGGAAAAACGGGCTATATCATGGCGCACATCCATGACGGAGAAGGCCATGTGATTGTGCTCGCAGACACGGACGCATTCAGCTGGTTTTACGACATGACATCAACGCGGAATGATCCTGTCTACCGTCAGTTCGAAGCGCAGCTCAATCAGCGCCAGCTTGTGGCTTCCATCAAGCATAATGATTATAGCTTCCGGTCCATACGACCGCAGGGGAAGATGAACGTTCTCAGTGATGAAGAGACAACGCTGATGGACAAGGCGCTCGACGCCCTGATTTTTGCGCTCTCACAGGAGGAGGATGTGCTCACCCCGCTGAGATTTGAAGGGGCTGTGACAGGGGTCGATGTGACAGGGGATGAGCCACAGCTCTTCACAATGACGCTGCCGGAACTTTACGACGAAATCCCGGAGCCTTTGGCTGCGGATGAGGAGCTTTTAAACAGGGTCCGCAAGAAACATATCATTAAAAAACACTGGGGCCTGGATGTGTATTTGGACAAGACATCGCATGCTCTGATGTATGCGCTCGCGGACACACGCAAGGGCCGGGTGCTGATGGGGGAATCCCTGAATCATCCTGAAGGTCTGATGCGATTCATGGCGAAGAAAGGCCGGCCGCAGTTATTGATTTTTGCGTCACTGCGGGCCGCGGACCTGTTTACGGACATGTGTCAGAATGCCGGTGTTAAAACCGGCATTCAGATCAATCATAAAGAAACCATGCGGGCTGTGACCCGGGTGTTTGGAAAGGGGAATGAATAATGGATGAATTGTATGAGAAAGCGATGGCGTTCGGCGACCTGCGCTTGTGGGAAACACTGACGAGCGGGGAAATGTTCGGAGTGGAACTCTCCGACGGGACACACGGATATATTTCGGTGCTGGGCATGTATGATGCCGGCGGGATGCTCAAGGGACTCTCGGTGTATCCCGGGGAAGAGGCATTGAAAACGTGTCTCGACGTTGGGTTTGCGGGCGAGGACATGCCGATCTACAAAAGATTTGAAATCGGCGTCAGTCTGTGGGATGACATCTGCATGTACTTTGACCCGGAAAGCGCCGACCCGGAGTTTGAAGATACGAAATTATTTGAAGATTACCTGAAGCGACATGATCTGGCCAAGCCGGAACTTTATGTCACTTTCAAATCCAACCGCCGCCGCTCACCGGACCAGCCGCTCGCGGACGAGGAGGCGAAGACGCGCATGCACGAAGCGTTTGACGCCGCAATATACATGGCGGAACTTCTCAAAGACCATACGAAGGAAGAGCTTGGTTTTTGTGAACCGGCCTGGGGTGAGAACCTCACGCTGCCATACCTTGTGCCGGCAGAGGACGGCTACGGGCTGATCACGGCGGAAGTGGCCGAGGTGTACGGTGAGTATATCCCGGAAGCCCATGCGGAGCCGGAGAAGACCAAAGCCGCCCGCAAGAAACGCAAGACAAATGACCGGTGGGCGATTGATTTCTTCACTTACCCGGTGCCGATGAAAGACGAAACACGCGAAGACGCACCGGAGATTTTCCCGGTCGGGCAAATGATTGTGGACACAAAAACCGGGCTCGTCGTGGATGCCCGGCTCGAAGAAACACTCAATACCACGGTGTTCCTGAACGCTTTTCTCGACAAGGTCATCGAATTCGGCAAACCGCTGGCCATTTACATGTGCTCCCCGGCGGTCAAGCGGGTGTATGACGCAGCCTGTGAAGACCTGCGCATTCAGGGCCTGTTTAAAACCGACCCGGCCATGCGCAAGGCCATGGACGCCCTTTTCAGTATGCTGGAAGAAGAGCAGATGTCCTGAGACGCAAACGAAAACGCACTTCAAATGATGAAGTGCGTTTTAAAGTGCGTACGCGTTGTAGCCGGCCCTGTAGCCTTCGTAAATGGCAGGCAGACCGTTGCGGACTTGTTTGGCATCACCGACAACACTCACCTTGACACCGGCGTCTTCGAGTTACTCTGCAATGACACGGCTTTCTGCGATGGACAGGTCGCCCGGCACGTATTCACGGGTTGAAATACGCACGGAAATCGGGAAGTCCGGGCCTGCGGGAGCGCGGGTTTTCTCCACGATTTCGATGAGGAACCGCATGCGGTTGTCGAGGCACCCGCCGTATTCATCAATTCGTCGGTTCGAATATTTGAGAGGACGTTGGAAACGAGATAGCCGTGGGCCGCATAGATTTCCACTGCCTCAAAGGTCGCCCGTTTGAAGTTGAGGGCTGTCCGGGCATACTGGTCTTCAATGTCCAGAATTGTTTCCTTCGTCAGTTCACGCGGCTTTTGGGTGCCGGCGATGTCTTTGTACGGGGACGGGACGACGAGGTTTTCGTCACTGATTGCGATAAAGGTTTCCCGGCCGGAGTGGGAAATCTGCGCCGCAATCTTCGCACCGTACTTATAGGCCGCAGCCTGATCAAGGTAAACGACCAGAATCCAGAAACCTGGTCCGGCGGGTTTTTGTGTCTGACAATGTCTTTCGGCCGTACGATGGCCGGTCTGGGAAATAATTTTCCCGGTGAAGAAAGTATGGTTCTTTATCCTGAAAAGATGATGTCAAAGCGAGCCGGTTGACTTTTCTTTCCCCCAAAAGGCGCTAATATGAACGTGTCAAGACAAGGAGGAACAAGTGATGAAAGTTTTACTCGTATGTAATCTGGGCATGTCTACCAGCATGCTCGTGCAGAAAATGGCCAAGGCGGCGGAAGAGCGCGGCATGGATCTGACGATTGACGCCAAGCCGGTGTCGGTGGCGGAAAGAGAAATGGACGAATGGGATGTCGTCATGCTCGGCCCGCAGGTCCGTCATCAGAAAGGCAAGCTCGAAGCAGCCACGGATCATACGCCGATCGTCGTCATCGACATGCGTGATTACGGTTTGATGAACGGGGAAAAGGTCCTCGACGCCGCCATCAAAGTCGTTGAAGGAAAGTAAAAGCGTCCTCATGATATGAGGAAAAGGGCCGTTCCGGCGCAACACCCCGGCCATGGCTCAAGTCCGTCTCCCGCGGACTTTTTTTCGTGGCGGGGAATGATTCCCACGGGTGAAAACAGCGGGCTGGGAAAATATTCCCACGCGTTTCAAAGCGTTGGATTCACAATGAGAAATGTTTGTCCCAAAGCGCTCCGGAAAGCTTTTTCTTCGCGGTAAAGCCGCTACAATGAAGGCAGAAAACAAACAAGGAGGAAAAGACAATGAAAGTATTACTCGTATGCAACGCCGGCATGTCCACCAGCATGCTCGTGCAGAAAATGGAACAGGCCGCAGAGGCTGAAGGTGTGGAACTCGAAATTGCCGCAAAGGCTGTTTCGGTCGCCGAAAAAGAAGTGGATGACTGGGATGTCGTCATGCTTGGCCCGCAGGTCCGTCACCAGATCAAGAAGCTGCAGGATGCCACGGATCATACGCCGATTGCAGTCATTGACATGCGTGACTACGGCACGATGAACGGTGCGAACGTGCTCAAAGCAGCGATGAAGATTGTCGAAGAAAACAAATAGTAAGAGGGAAAACATGATTAATAAAGAACTCAAAGAATTCCCGAAAGACTTTTTCTGGGGCGCTTCGACGTCCGCTTACCAGTGTGAAGGTGCGAATCTTTCCGATGGGAAAGGCCCGTCCTGCCAGGACGTGAAAGAACTCCCGGCCGGCACGGCCTCCCTCGACATCACCGCCGATCACTATCACCACTACAAAGAAGACATCGCCTTAATGGCTGAGATGGGCTTCAGGATGTACCGGTTCTCGATTGCCTGGACCCGCATCCTGCCGGAAGGAACCGGCCCGATCAACCAGAAGGGCATTGATCACTACAACGACGTGATCGACACATGCCTGAGCTATGGCATCGAACCGCTCGTCACGATGTTCCACTTCGACATGCCGGACGCCCTCGACAAGAGAGGCTCCTGGTCGAATCCGGAATCCGTTGAGTGGTTTGTCCACTTCGCCAAGGTGCTCTTCGAAAACTTCGGCGACCGCGTCAAGTATTGGCTCACCATTAATGAACAGAACATGCTGACGCTGGTGGGGGATGTCATCGGCACCCTCCGCGTTCCGGAAGGCACGACGAATATCGTCAAGGAAACGTACCAGCAGAACCATCACCAGCTCGTGGCCCAGGCCAAGGCGATGGTGCTCTGCCATGAAATGCTGCCGGATGCCAAGATTGGCCCGGCCCCGAACATCGGCCTTGTGTACCCGGCCACATGCAAACCGGAGGACATTCAGGCGGCGGCGGAATACAACGCCATCCGCAACTGGCTGTATCTGGATATGGCTGTGTACGGCGTCTACAACAACCTTGTGTGGACGTACCTGGAAGACCATGACGCAACCCCTGAATTCCATGACGGCGATGCAGAAGCACTGAAAAACGCCCATCCGGATTTCATCGGGTTCAACTACTACACCACGAGCACAGTACAGGCCGCCGGCAAGGACGAAGACCTCGACCCGGGTGCTGACCAGCAGACAGCCCGCGGCGAAGCCGGTTACTACAAGGGTGCGGAAAACCCTTATCTCAAGAGCACGGAATTCGGCTGGGAAATCGATCCGGAAGGCTTCCGCTCCACAATCCGTGAAATGTATTCCCGCTATCATCTGCCGATGATTGTGACGGAAAACGGTCTGGGCGCCTATGATACGCTGACCGAAGACGGCCGTGTGCATGACACGTACCGCATCAAGTATTTCCAGGACCACATCTCCCAAATCCGGCTGGCCATTTCGGACAACTGTGAAATGATGGGTTACTGCCCGTGGTCGGCGATGGACCTCGTCAGCACCCATGAAGGCATCCGCAAGAGATATGGCCTGATTTACGTCGATACGACGGACGAAGAAGCGGGCACGCTTGACCGTTACCGCAAGGATTCGTTCTACTGGTACAAGAAGGTTATTGCCTCCAACGGCTCTGACCTGAGTGATGGTTTTGAGGTTGAGTAAAACCTTGAAATAAATATCTTATCCAATACCTGAGGGCAGGGGGTAAAACCCTTGCCCCCCCGCATGGGAAAGTTTATAAAATGATATGAGGAGGATGAATGACATGAACAGAAAGATTGTATTCACGGACATCGATGGGACGCTCCTGAACTATTCGAATGAACTGCCGGTCTCCGCAGCCAGGGCCATTCAGAAGGCCAGAGCCAACGGTCACCGGGTGTATATCTGCACGGGCCGCAGCGAAGCCGAAGTGTATGACTACATCTGGGACATCGGTCTCGACGGGATGATCGGCGGCAACGGCTCTTACGTCAAGGACGAAGACACGGTTGTCATGCACCAGAAATATACGCTGGAACAGTGCAAGCACGTGGTCGACTGGCTCCATGAACGCGGGCTGGAATTTTACCTTGAATGCAACAGCGGCCTGTATGCATCCGAAAACTTCGAAACAGTCGGTGAGCCGACGATCCAGAAGTATATGGACCGCAAAGGCAAAGACGGCACAAACAAGAAGGTGCGTGACGTGTTCCCGGAAATGATCTTCGGGGAAAAGAACCTGTACCGCGATGACGTCAATAAGATTTCCTTTATCCTGAATTCTTACCAGGATCACCTCGACTCCATCGAAGAATTCCCGGACCTCAAGCCGGGCACGTGGGGCGGGGCCGGTGAAATCGCCCTCTTTGGTGACCTCGGTGTGAAAGACATCGACAAGGGTCATGCGATTGACGTTCTGCTCGACTACCTTGGCGCCGACATTTCCGACACGATTGCCTTCGGTGATGCGAAGGTCGACATCCCGATGCTCGAAAAATGTGCCATCGGTGTGGCAGTCGGATCCGGCGGTGATGAAATCAAGGCCATGGCAGACTATGTCACGGATGCGGTTGATGATGACGGCATGTGGAATGCCTTCGTCCATTTCGGCCTGATTGAAGACGAAAAGTAAACATCCTGAGCGCGCTTCGGGCGCGTTCTTTTTCTATTATGAAATCAGGAATAATCTATGCCCTGATTTATATGAGTTCGATTATATTAATATATAATGAAAGGGTCAGGAAGAATCATAGATATTCCTGGCCTTTCTTGCGCAGGCATACGCAGGAAGAGGTCTGGGTAAAGTAAGAATGTCGTTTTTTTTTGCCCGGGCATAAAAAAGGGCCTGCAGGCCCCTTCGATACCGGAAAAGACATCAAGCGTTCAGGTCCTGTCCGGATGGATGGTGACCTTCAATGTCCATGGGTATCTTATCAAATTGCGGCAGGAATCAAAAGTTGCGCCTTTATTCAGGTGATTTTATGTCTTCAGCGAACCGCTGTGATGGCCGGGTCAAGAAAAAAACATGTCAGGGCACGAAAAAATTCCGGTGGGAGCCGGAATCTTTCTTTTGGTTTGGTTTGAAGGGAAGGGATATAGCCCGGAGTTTGAAGGGAAGTTATTGTGTTCTCCTGACTACGGTTATACTGTACGACATTAATACGGCACAATCATGCCTGAAAAACGTGAAATTGTGTGAATGGCCTACGGGGAAAGCTTTTTCACCTTGCGATCCCATGTGACAAGGCCGTTCGTTTCTTCCTCAATATCGGACACCTGGGTGTAAATCGCCCCGGCCAGGCCGTCCTGTTCCAGTGCCTTTATTTGGGCCTGCAGGCTGTGATACGCCTGTTGGAAACCGGCCAAAGATGTCAAACTCCGGTAACCGTAAATATTGTCTTCATCCACCACATGCCCCTTGAGAGCCAGGCTCAGACCGCCGTACTCACTCACAATCGCAATGCGGCCGGTGTTGTCCTGTGGCACATAAGGCTCATCGAAGTAGTTGTGTACGCTGAGAAAATCCCCGCTCCCTGTATCAAACCAGCCCGACGTGCTGTCAAACAAACGGGCGGGATCCCGGCGGGAGAGCACCTGGGTGACGGCGGCACTTTTGAACTGGCCCCAGCCTTCGTTGAACACGGTGTACGCACACAGCGACGGGACGTTTCTCAGCAAAATCATGGTCCCCAGCGCTTCCCTGATCCACACGAGACATTCTTCCCGCGACCTGCGTCCGCCCAGCGTGTCTTCCAGCGCCCCGCGCTTTTGCATGGCCCTGAGGGCTGTCGGTCCGTAGGTCATCGAGGCCGCATGATAGGCTCCGCTGTTCACGAAGTCCTGCGTCACCAGCATTCCCCTGGTATCACAATGGTAATAAAACCGGCGGGAGGCCACATGGCAGTGTTCGCGCATCAGATTCATCCCGGCGTCTTGCATCGCCTCAATGTCAAACACCAGTGCTTCATCGTCCGGAGGTGTCATGAGGCTTTCCGGCCAGTAGCCCTGGTCAAGCACGCCCTTGAGAAAGAGCGGCTCTCCGTTCAGACAGAACCGGGCATGACCCCTGGAATCCACGGTTTTCGTAAATGAGCGCATGGCGGTGTAGGACGAGACATGATCGTCTTCACACGTCACTTCAAAATGATATAAATAAGGATCGTCCGGCGACCACCACTTTGGTTCATCAAGGGTGATGTCAAAGCGCATCTTGTCCGGAGTGCCTGAGGACACAATGGTTCCGGCCCCTTCCATGGCCAGGGTGATGTCATCGGCCGGCTTTTTGGTTTTCACCGTGATCTGAAACATCTTGTCCTGAGGAAGGCAGGTGATGTTCAGGGTGGTGATGTAATTGTCCGGCACATCTTCCATCCACACGCTTTGCCAGATGCCGCTCTGGGCGCTGTACCACATCCCGCCCGGGGACAGGGTTTGTTTACCATAGGCGTAAGGGCCGTCCTGCGTGGCGTCACGCACCTTGACACTGAGCGTGTTGTCTCCGTCTTTGAGTGCCTTTGTGATGTCGGCTTCAAAAGGCAGATAGCCGCCCTGATGGGAGGAAACTTTCACCCCGTTCACATATACCACGCATTCCTGATCCACAGCTTCAAAGTGCAGCAGGGTTCTTTGTCCGTCGGCGAGCTCTTTGTGAAATGTGCGGGTGTACCACAACACCTCATCTTTATGGAGCGTGCGACCCACGCCGGACAGCTGTGTTTCCGGGGAGAACGGCACGAGAACCGGTGTTTCGCATACCGGCAGCCGGTCACTCTCCCAGCTTTTTGCGTTCACAATGGCGCATTGCCACCAGCCGTTGAGGCATGTATAGCTCTCCCGCACAAACTGCGGGCGCGGGTACTCCGACAGCGGCACATAGTCCGGATCTTTGGCAAGAGCCGTGACTTTTTCACCCCACGGGGTGCAGAGAGTTTTGCGCTCTGTTTTTTTGCGCTTGAGCTGCAGGGCGCCAATCATATCCTGAACACGCATCTACGTCACTTCCTTTTCTTTATTGTACCAAAGCCACCCGTCAGAACGAAAAAATTCCGGCAGGAGCCGGAATCTTTCTTATGGTTTGGTTTGAAGGGAAGGGATATAGCCCGGAGTTTGAAGGGAAGTTATTGTGTCCTCCTGACTACGGTTCTACTATGCCCCCTTTGTGTCAGACAATGATGGCGCAAATGTCAAAAAATGTGTGAAATCACTTCAATGTCATATCGCGCAGGTCAAACACGCCCTTGGTGGTGAGATGGATGGTCGGCACGGCCGGCAGGCTCATAAAGCTGAGCGTCATGAACGGGTCGATGTCATGGGAGACGCCCATCTCCCAGGCCGCCTTTTTGCATGTTTCGAGGTCATCACACACTTCTTCAAGCGGCGCCGTGCTCATCAGCCCCGCAATCGTGAGGGGCAGCCGGGTCACGACGGCGCCGTCTTTCACAACCACAATCCCGCCGTTCATGTCGATGATCGCATTCATGGCGCAGGCCAGGTCCTCATCATTCGTCCCGACGCCGATCAAGTTATGGCAGTCATGAGCGACGCTTGTCGCGATGGCACCTTCTTTCAGGCCGTAACCTTTGACATAGCACAAACCCATATGGCCGGTGTTTTTGTGACGCTCCACAACGGCCATTTTCAGGATATCCTGATTCACGTCCATGCCCGGCGCATTGCCGAGGTCGTCGGTGGAAATATTGTGGGCGTGCAGGCCCATGAGCGGGCGCTCACCGACCGCAAACTGTTTCGCCGTCATCTTGTCCGCATGCATCGTGTTGAGGATGGATGCAGGCACCGGGGCGGCCGGGATGTTGGTGACGGATGTGCCGTCATAGACAATCCGACCGTTCTTGCCGGTCATGAGGACATTGAAATGGGCGAAGTCATCGATGACCGCAAAGTCGGCGTGATAGCCTGGGGCGATGGCCCCGTGGTGACGCAGGCTGAAGTGTTTGGCAGCGTTGTACGATGCGGCCCGCACGCACAGGCGCGGATTGGCGCCGAGCGCAATGGCCTTGCGGATGATGGCGTCCATATGCCCGGTGTAACGCAAATCCCACGGATGCTTGTCGTCGGTGCAGAAGAGCACGCGGTGGGCGGTTTGCGGGGTCAGAAGGGCAATCAGCGCTTCGAGGTTCTGCGCGGCTGTCCCTTCGCGGATCATGATCATTTGTCCGGCCCGGAGTTTTTCCAGGGCTTCGTCGTAGTCAGTGCATTCGTGATCGCTCTGGACGCCGGCTGTGACATAGCCGTTCAAATCTTTCCCGCACATGCCCGGCGCATGGCCGTCAATGCACTGGTGGAGACTTGCGGCCCCTTCGAGCTTGTCGAGCACATCGTCGTCGAGCATGACCACGCCCGGGAAGTTCATCATTTCCGCCAGCCCGAGCACCCGCCGCCTGGCATAGTAGTCCTTTAAATCCTCTGCCTTCATCACGGCCCCGGATTCTTCAAACGGCATTGACGGGACGCAGCTCGGCAAAAGGAAATACACATCGAGCGGAAGGTCCTTCGTGCTCTCCAACATATACCGGATGCCCTCGTGGGCGCAGACGTTGGTGATTTCATGAGGGTCACACATCACCGTCGTTGTGCCGTGGGGCACCACGGCGCGGGCAAACTCGGCCGGGGAGACCATCGCGGATTCGAGGTGAATATGGGCATCAATGAGACCGGGAATCACAATCTTCCCGCTGACATCGATATGATGGATGCCGTCATAGTCCCCGATGCCCACGAACACACCGTCATGGACAGCGATATCCCCGTGAAGGAGTTCTCCGGTGAAGACATTGAGGTAGTCCGCGTTTTTCAAAACAAGTTCAGGTTGAATTGCTCCGGTCGCGGCCCGGATGCGTGGTGAGAGTTTGTGTTCCATAATGATGTCTCCTGTTTGATATTATTGTATACGTTTCGTGCGGGGTTGAACAGAAATTCACGGTTTGTGTGAAATTTCCCCAAACCCGAAGCGTGCCAGGGGAATATCGGAAGAATATTGGCTTTGAGTAGCGAAAACGGTATAATAAGACAAGCGCTCCGGCGCCGGAAAGGATGATTTTTTTGAACGACACTTTGATTAAAGCCACGGCAGCGTCCCTGAATCTCTCACCCAAAGCGGTGAGTGCGGTGCTGACCCTGCTGGCGGAAGGGGCCACGGTGCCTTTCATCGCCCGTTACCGTAAGGAAATGACAGGGTCACTGACCGAAGACCAGATCCGGGATGTGTCGCAAGCGTATGAATACAGCGTCAAGCTCGCGGAAAGAAAAGAAGACGTAATCCGTTTGATTGAAGAACGCGGGATGATGAATGACGCATTGAAGCGGGACATCATGGCCTGCGAAAAACTTTCGGACGTGGAGGACTTGTATCGTCCGTACAAAGAAAAGAAGAAAACCCGGGCGGCCGCAGCCATTGCCCTCGGACTCCAGCCTTTGGCTGATGAGATTTTGAAATTCCCGCGCCAGGGCTCCCTCGAAGAGCTGGCGAAGCCGTTTGTGAATGACAACGTCACAAGTGTGGAAGACGCGCTGCAGGGGGCGAAGGATATCATCGCTGAAACCGTCAGTGATGATGCCCGCAACCGGCAGTACACGAAAAACGGGATCATGAGTCACGGCCGTCTTGTGACGAAGAAGAAGAAAAACGCAGTGGATGAAAAGGGTGTGTACGAAATGTACTACGACTACAGCGCCCCGATCAAAACCATGCCGACACACCGCGTGCTGGCCATCAACCGCGGGGAGAAAGAAAAGATCCTCACGGTCACGTTTGACGTTAATAAAGACCACTACCACCGCTGGATTTACCGCCGCATGACGCGCAAGTTCCGCGACTGGTCGTTTGTGGAAGAGTTTGTGCAGGAAGCCGTGGCCGACGGGTTTGACAGATTGCTGGTGCCGTCGGTCGAACGCGAAGTTCGCGCCACTCTTACCAGTGACGCGGAAGAGCAGTCGCTCGGCGTATTCAGCACGAACCTCGAACACCTGCTTTTGCAGGCCCCGCTCAAAGGCCGTTATGTGCTTGGGCTGGACCCGGGCTTCAGAACCGGCTGTAAGCTGGCGGCCGTGGACCCGACCGGGAAACTGCTCGGGGTGGACAAGTGCTACATCAGTATGCCGAAGAAAGACCACAGCCGGGATGAGAAAACCCTGCTTTCGATGATCAGCACCTACAAGTGTGAAATCATCGCCATGGGCAACGGCACGGCCTCACGCGAAAGCGAGGCGTTTATCGCAAACTTTATCCGCAAATATCATCTGGACGTGCAGTACGTGATTGTCTCTGAAGCGGGGGCCTCGGTGTATTCCGCCTCGCCGCTGGCCAAGGAGGAGTTCCCGGATTTGCAGGTTGAAGAACGTTCAGCCGTTTCCATCGCCCGTCGTCTGCAGGACCCTCTCGCCGAGCTTGTCAAGATCGACCCGAAATCGATTTCCGTCGGCCAGTACCAGCATGACATGAACCAGAAGAAACTCGGTGAACAGCTCGACTTCGTTGTTGAGAAAGTCGTCAACCGGGTCGGGGTCAATATCAACACGGCCTCTCCGTCACTGCTCAAACACGTGTCCGGCCTGACCAATGTCACGGCCAAAAACATCGTCGCCAAGCGGGAGAAGGACGGCGTCTTCACTTCCCGTAAACAGATTCTTGATGTCCCGAAAATCGGCCCGAAAGCCTTTGAACAGTGCGCCGGCTTCCTGCGTGTGCCGGGGGCCGCAAATGTGTTGGACGACACGGCCGTCCATCCGGAATCCTACAAAGACGCCATGGCCCTTCTGGACTATCTTAAGATGACGCCGCAGGATATCGGCACAAGACAAATGAAAGCCCGCCTGCAGGGTTTTGACAAACAAAAGGCGATGAATGAGCTCGGGATCTCCCTGATCTTGCTCAACGACCTGCTCGATGCCTTCACGGCCCCGCACCGTGAGCCGCGTGACAACGCCGCCCAGCCGGTGCTGCGCAGTGATGTGCTCAAACTCGAAGACCTGCATGTTGGTATGAAGCTCGAAGGCACGGTGCGCAACGTTGTGGACTTCGGCGCCTTTGTGGACATCGGCCTGCACGATGACGGTCTGGTCCATGTGTCCAAAATGGGCAACCACCGCGTGAGCCATCCGACGGATGTGGTCAATGTCGGGGATATCATCAATGTCACGGTCATCGATGTCGACCTCAAGCGCCACCGCGTCGGTTTGTCGCTTGTGGATTAGGACGCCGGGGACTATAATAAGGACAGGAGGACAAACATATGAATGAAAAGCTCAACAATCAGATTGAAGAAGTTGTGGATAAGTTAAAAGACCTCATCAAAGAAGGCAATGTCAAGAAAGTGGCCGTCACGAAGGGGGACGAGACATATGTGTCAATCCCGCTCAACCTCGGTCTGATTGGCGGCCTGGCTGGTTTGGCCGTGGCGCCGCTGATCACGATTGCGGCGGCGGTTGTGACCCTTGGCACCGGGTGTAAAATTGAACTCATCAGTGACGATGGCACGAAAACCATCGTGGACGGGGAAAAGCTCACCGGCAAGGTGAAGGACACCCTGAATTCTGAAGCCGATGATGACACCGGCCCAACGGACGAAAATGATGAGAACACGGAAGGATGAGCCTCTTGGCTCATCTTTTTTTTCACACGTAACGCTTCGTGACGCTGACAGGGATTTTCGTTATAATAGATATGATGACGAAAGGAGGGGCGGATATGGCTCGCTGGGACAACACCCGGATGCGTAAAATCATCCACGGGCATGAGTATTTTCTGGAAGAAGTGCAGGCCATTGCCGGGGCGCGGGATTACTATGCGGCTCAGGTGCAGGAGATGGTCGGGGAACTGCTGGCGAAAAAAGCGGCCCTTCGCTTGAAAGATGTGCCGGTGGAGGAAATCAACCGCGGCCAGCGGGGGATTCCCATCAAGGCGCTTAAAGATGCCGGTTATGAAAGTGTGGCCGATGTCGCCACCCTGACCTATAAACAGCTCGATGACATCCCCGGTATCGGGGATCAATCAGCCTACGCCATCAAGGCCCGTTTGAGCGGGATGATGGATGCGGCGAAGACGAATGTGAAAATCACCTTCAGCACCGACGATAGAACGAAGGACATGGAAAACCTTGTTCATGCCTTGTGCGTGCACCGGGAAACCGGGGATGTGGAAGCGCAGGCACAGGACTTTCTGGCGGCCAACAGTCAGAGCGTCAATGCTTTGATGAAGGATGCCAATCATGTGTATGGCTTTTTCCAGTGGCTTTTTTTGAACCGTGACAAGAAAGACAAGGCTTTGAGCGCCTTGTATACGCTGGAGGACATGGACAAAGGGGACTACGGCAACGAAGCCCGGAAGATGATTGCGGAATACCGCGGGATTGTGAATTTGTCCAATGACGACACGTGGACCGATTTTGAACGCGATCCGATTGGGTATGTCACTTTGCTGGAGAGGCTGGTGCCGGGACTGATCGGGGATGATGAACCGGAAGGGGACTTTGCGCCGGATCTCTTCGACCAAATCCGTGAAGAGCCTTTGGCCTTTGAGGGGCTTAAATGCGACCTGCGCCGTTATCAGGAGTGGGGCGTGAAATACATTCTCCATCAAAAGCGTGTGCTGCTCGGGGATGAAATGGGGCTCGGGAAAACCGTCCAGGCTATTGCGGCCATGGTGAGTCTGGCCAATGAAGGCTGCACCCACTTTTTATGCGTCGTGCCGGCAAGTGTGCTCGTGAACTGGTGCCGGGAGATCACGAAAATGAGTGATCTGAAGGTCATCCGCGTGCACGGGAAAACCCGCCTCAACGCCTTCACCGAGTGGAAACACAGCGGCGGGGTGGCCGTGACGACCTATGAAACCACGAAACATTTGCGCATGTTATACGGGGACCGGCTGGACATGATGGTTGTGGATGAAGCCCACTACATCAAAAACCCGCAGGCCCAGCGCACGGTAAACGTGAAACGCTTAGCACTGTATGCCGACCGGCTCCTGTTTATGACCGGGACCCCGCTCGAAAACAACGTGGAGGAAATGATGAACCTAATCGACATCCTCCAGCCCGAAACCGCCCGCGCGCTTCAGGGCAAGGAGTACATGGCCACGGCCGAAGCTTTCCGCAAAACAATCACGCCCGTGTATTACCGCCGCAAGAGCGAAGACGTGTTGACCGAACTGCCGGAACTCATTGAAAAGGAACAGTGGTGTGAGCTGTCACTCAAAGAGCGTGAAGCCTACAACACCTCCGTTCTTGCGCGCAACTTCATGGCCGCCCGCCGCCTGTCGTGGGATGTGGACGATTTGCACAAGTCCGCCAAAGCCGTGCGGATGGCCGAACTGATTGACGAAGCCACAAAGGAAAACCGGAAGATTCTCGTCTTCTCGTATTTCCTCGATACGATTGCCAAAATCAAAGACTTCCTCGGCGACAAGACCCTTGAGCCGATCACCGGGGCGATGTCCCCGGAAAAGCGGCAGGAGGTCATCGACGCCTTTGACCAGGCCCAAAGCGGGAAAGTGCTCATCGCGCAAATTACCGCCGGGGGCACAGGGCTCAATATCCAGGCGGCCAGTGTGGTTATTTTATGCGAGCCACAGCTCAAACCATCCACCGAAGTCCAGGCCATTGCCCGGGCTTACCGGATGGGACAGGTGCGCAGTGTACTGGTGTACCGCCTGCTTTCGCCGAATACGATTGACGAGAGAATCAGGGAACGCCTGATGAACAAGCAGGAAATTTTTGAAACCTTTGCGGACCATTCCCAGGCTGCCCAGGAAGATCTGGCCATCGATGATGCGACAATGGCCGTGATGATTGATGAAGAAATCGCCCGCATTCAGACCGAGCGCAAGCTGATGGGCCCGGATGGGGACGATTTGGCTATGGGTCCGGACGAGGAAAAACCTGCATAAATCAAGGACAGATACGACTGTATCTGTCCTTTTATTATTTTTTTAAATTTTTTTTGAATTATTTGTGTCATTTTTCCCCACTTTTCCAAAAAGGCTCCTACAATAGGTGGCACAGACCCGGGCGTAGGGTCAGAAAGGAGAATTCATTATGAAATCGTATAAGGAATCTCGTATTTCTAAAGAACTGAAAAGAGTGATTGCAATCACCGGCTATACGCAACCGGATGACATCCGGTTTTACGTGCATAAGTATCACCCGAAAGGGACGGAGGCTTTGTATTATGCGGATGACCTTGAGGTGATGCTGGGGCTGACGGCCGATGGATACGGTGATGAAATCATCCGGAAAAGTGCGATGAGTGTGCGCCAGTGCGCCGCAACGCTGTGGAGTCTGGACGACCACCGGGCTGCCATGCGCGCCCACAAGGAGCTCGGCGAACTGGAACTGCCGGATCATATCCGCCGCAAGCTTCTCGATGCTGAGTACGGCACGGCCGATGACCTGATTGTCCGTACAGAGTGGATGGACACGAGGTACCGCAATGAGATTGCGGACTTTCTCGGCGTTTTTTTACAGGATGTGAAAAAACCTTTGGCATCGTCCGGCGGGGATGTGACGCTCGACCAGACCGATTTGCCGGAGAGTGAAGTGCTGCGCTTGAAAAATGCCGGGCTGGAGCTTGTGATGAATATGAAAGGCGGCGAAGACGATTTGTATGTCGCCTTGCTTTGTGAGAGGGTGAGACGCTTTGGCATGATGGGCGTGCTGAAACCACAGGACGTCCTCCAGCGCCATGTGTTTGACACCATGTCCCCGTCGGTCGGCAAGTGCTCTCTGAGCCTGTTGAAGCTGTATGACATTGATCTCGGCGACGTCGGCGCACTCCGGGCGTTCGGGCTGACGCATATGGAGGATTTGAAAAAGTTCAACGCGGCCCAATTGCTGCGGCTGATGCCGGAACTGACCTACCAGGATTTGGCCCGTCTGACCCTGACTCTTCAGCATGACACGGTCGAACTTCTGGAACAGGAATTGTCCTATGTGGAAGATGACGTCCTGGAGTCTTTGTACACCTATGACCCGGCGGAAAGCACGCCGGGTGATGAGATGAGAACCCTGGCCCGCTGGCTCAACCCTTTGGCCCGTGCCATCACCAACGAAATGGCCTTTGCGGGTGATGCTATCACGCTGAACCAGCTGCGCAAGGTGTCCTCCAATGCCTGTGTGTGTGCATTTCTCACCATGTGGGGCGCCGTCCATCCGGACTATGTGTATTTCGAAGCCGGTCAGAGTTATCTTCTGCGCGATGTGTACGGGGATCATCCGGATCAGGACCTTTTGCGTCACTTTCAGGACTATGTCGGGAAGGGGCGGCAGGTCACCCCGATGGATCTCAGTGTGCTTCTCTCGAGTGAGGGCTTTGGCTTTATGTCCGTTTCCCGCTTTGAACAATTCGTCAAAGACAACGGGTGGAAGGTGTATGACGATTACTGGTGCCCGGATTTCACCCCGGAAGCCGTGGTGGAAGGCATTGTCGAAAAAGAATACAATGGCGCTCTGAACATGACGCCGCTGAGTCTGGACACCCTGTACCAACGGGTGCGCACTCTGGGCGGCAAGGATGCGGAAAACCTGACGCCTGATGATGTGATGGCGGCGGTGAAAAACACCTTGTATTCATGCGGACACGGGGTGTACCGGGCCAAACGCAAAGTGCGTTTCTCCCCGAAAGTGCGTGATTTGATCGACCGTGAACTGCGCGACTGCGGGAAGTCCAGTGTCTCAGCCAATCTTGTGTACCGGCATTATGAAGACGTTCTTTCCCGTCTTTCCAATATTCACACCGGTGAACTTCTGGGACATATGCTGGAGGATCTTTACCCTCTGACCTATGCTTATGAGGACGGGAATATTGTGATCAAAACGGCGCCGGGCCATCAGAGCCCGAAAACCGCCCTCCGTGTCACGACCAAAGAGCTTGAGAGAACCGTGATCGATCTTGCCCGTGCCCGCGGCGGGTTCTGCCGGGTGGATGCGGTGATGGCAACCCTGCAAATTCCGGAAGACAACACACAGGATGCCCTCGGACTTTTGCCGAAGGGGATGTATGTGGTCGGCCCGCGCATCTTTATTTCCCATAACTCGCCGGTGTTCCTGATTATGTGCGGCATCGGGTTCCCGGAAATTCTGACCACGCAGATGTTCTCGGATGCCTGCATTATGTGCGGGGCCGGGCGGAGTGCCAGACAGACAGCCCGCAAGGCGCTTTTGGAAGACTACATCCAGATTGGGCCGGAAATGTATGCGCGCAAGGATGTGTTCACGGTGTCGGCCAAAGACGCCCAGCTGGTCAGCCGCTGGATTGATGAGCATATGAGCTGGGACATGCTGGGGATGACGGGGCTGAAAGACAGCGACCTCACCCGGTTGCCGCAGGGCCGGTTTATGTGGACGCCGCATCTTTTGCTCGCCGTGGTCAAAGACGCCTTGCCGCAGTACCGGTTTGTATCTATGAAAAACACAACGCCGCGGGAAGTGCGCGGGGTGCTCGTGCGCGAAGACCTTCAGGTCGAAGATTTCGCCGAAGCGTGTGCGAGGGTGTGCGACAAGATGAAGATGGACTCCGGTCAGGTCAACCGTCTGGACCGGGTGCTTGTGAACCAGCGCTTTTTGAACGGGGCCCTGCCGAAGGAATTGTTCCACTCGCCGTATTTCACCTTCACGCATGACATGTTCCGCAGGGCGTATGCCACATCAAAATTTTCGTGACATGAAAACACGGGCGGCCGGGGACTTGCTCAAAACTTTTATCACAAAAAATCACTTCTTGTCATACCCTACTTATACATACGACAGTTTTTTCAGGATTTGTTAAAAACTATTTTCAAACAACTTGAGATTTGATTGAAAAAAGACATCTCTCATTATAAGATGGTCATAGAGAGCAATGCTATTGAAACAGAGAGGTGAAAAAATGCCAAGAAACAGACATCAAAAAGTCAAATTACTGTATCTTGTAGACATTCTGCGCATGGAGACCGACAGTCATCATCCGCTCAGGACGAATGACATTGTCGACCGGCTGGTAGCTCTCCAGATTCCGGAAGACCGGCGGACACTCACGAAGGATGTCGAAATTCTCAACGAAATGGGCTATGAAGTCGGCGTGACGACCATCGGGCATCAGAAAGCGTATTACATCGAAGACAAAACGCTGTCGATTCTCGAACTGAAAGTCCTGACCGACGCCGTTCAGGCCGTGCCGTTTGTGACGGAAGAACAGACAGAGGTGATGATTGATAAAATCACAACCCTCGGCGGCTTCCAACGCTCCGGTGTGCTCAAGCGCAACGTAATCACTTTTGACACGGTGAAACGTGCCAACGAGGCTATTTATGATGCGTTGATGGAATGTGAACACGCCATCCGGAAACAGAAGAAACTCATGTTCCGGCACTTCAACTATTCCGCCAAGCACCGCCCGCTTTACACGAATGAAGATGAGCCGTATGTCGTTGACCCGATTGCGGTGGTGTACTTCGAAGGCAACTATTATCTGCTGGCCTATGATGAAAGAGACCGGATCGGGAAGTTCCGCGTGGACCGCATGACGGATCTCAGAGTGCTCGAAGACAAAGACGTGCGTCCGGATGCAGTGCTGAACCGGCGCAACGCCAAAAAGTATGCGGCCGAGGCGCGCCGTTTGTTTGCGGGGGAGGAAGAAGACATGTTCTTCGCCTTCAATAAGGCCGTTCTCAACGATGTGTACGATCGTTTCGGGGAAGACCTGAATATCAAAATCCGCGATGACGGCCGTTATGAGACAACGGTGAAGACCGTGGTCACGCCGTCATTGTTGGGCTGGTTGTTCATCCATGCCGGCGACATTGAAGTGTTTGGCCCGGATGCCATCACCGGTGCCTACCAGGCGCAGCTTGCCAAAGCGCAATAAAAAACATCCCCGGGGCTGAGACCCCGGGGATTTCATTTGGGCAAAAAAAGTGGAGGCCAACGGGAATGAAAGCCTCCGATAAGAATGAAAAATTCACTTTGTGGGGAAGAGAATCTTTCTTGTCACTTACGTGACAATCAGAAACAGGTGTGATCATGCGCTTGAAGGAAGGCGCTCCTGTTTCTATTTATATTATACACATTTTCGCCCTAAGATTGTGGGATTCTTGTGTGAAAATCGACTTTTTACACATTTTTTCTTTACGGGCATGCCGGCAGGGGTTTTGGTATAATGGAGAGGAAGAAAAAAAGGGAGGATGCACATATGTTGGGCGCAATCATCGGCGATATCATAGGCTCTCGCTTTGAGTGGCATAATATCAAATCCAAATCATTTACCTTGTTTGACCCGTCCTGTCACCCAACGGATGACTCCGTGATGACAATGGCGGTGGCCGAGGCCATCCGCGCGGCCGGGGAGGACATGGATCTTCTGAAGGATGAAGCGACCAGCCAAATGCAGGCGTTCGGGCGCAAGTACCCCCGGGCCGGTTACGGCGGGCGGTTCAGAGCCTGGCTGAACGAGGCAGACCCTCACCCGTACAATTCATTTGGCAACGGGGCGGCCATGCGGGTGAGCCCGTGCGGGGATGCGGCGGACTCTCTGGATGAGGCTTTCACACTGGCCGAAACGGTGACGAATGTGACGCACAACCATCCCGAAGCCATCCGGGCCGCACGAATCATTGCCGGCAGTATTTATCTCCTGCGCCACGGATCTTCGAAAGAGGATGTCCGCGCCTTCGCGACAGCCTCAGGGTATGACCTGGATTTCAGTCTTGACGACATCCGGCCGGCGTATGAGTTTGTGGTGCGCTGTGACGGCAGCGTCCAGCCGGCCATCGTGGCCTTTCTGGAGGCAGAAGATTTCGAAGATGCGATCCGCAACGCCGTGTCCATCGGCGGGGACTCGGATACAATTGCGGCGATCACCGGTTCTTTGGCCGAGGCGCACTTCGGTATTCCGGATGACCTGCGTGATCTGGCATGGGCTTTTCTCGATGAGGATCAGCGGGCGTGTGTCACCGCATTTGAAAACACTTATTTGACATAAAAACGAGGCGTCTCATGATGCCTCGCTTTGCGTTTCAGGATTTAGCTTTTGATCAATCGTGCCAGCCAGATCAGGATGCAGGCCCCGATGACAGAAACGATAATACCGCCGATCAGGCCGTGGCCGGACAGGCCGAGCGCCCCGAGGACGATACTGCCGACGACACCGCCGCACAGCCCCAGAATCAGGTTATATAAGAGTGATCCACTGTTTCCCATGATGTTTCCGGCAAGATAGCCCGAAAGCGCACCGGCAATCAGATTGACAATCAGATTCATAGTTTGACCTCCTTTTTCAGATTAATAGTATTATATCCCGTCCCGGTGAAAATGCAAGGGGAGAGAAAAACCCGCCGGAGCGGGTTGGAATCACATCAGATAGTATTGCTTAAAATACTTCAGGCGCAGCAGGTCGCAGATGCTCATGAGCTGGTAGTTGAACTCGACGGAGTCAAACTTGCCTGGCAGGACCACGACTTCGGTGTTTTCTTCGTCATGCAGTTTGCGGAAGCTCTTGTTTTGCGTGAACAGGATGGAGTATGCCTGGTCGATGTGCATGTCCTTGAACTTCTTGCGCACGTTGCGCAGGGCACGCCCCGTGGCGGAGATGATAATGACCACGTCATCCTTGCAGAAGGTGAGCGGGTCGATGTCCTTGCTTTGGATGCACGGACGGCCGAATGTGATCATATCGCTCTGGAGCTCCACGCAGATGGACTTCGGATAGTATGCGCCCATAATGACAATGCGCTTGGCTTCGTAGAAGTGTCTGCAGATGTCTGTGACGAGGGCGTTCATTTCATCGTCCGTCATCACCTTTTCCATCTTCTTCATGAACACTTCCGGGTCAGCGTCAAACAGACGCACACGGATCTGGTTCAGGCGTATCTGGTAATGCTGGTAGAACTGAAGCTTGAACGCTTCGTAGTTTTCAAAGCCAAAGGACCCGACAAAACGGTCGAGATCAAGCTTCTGGAACGGACCGGCGGCGAGGAAATCCTCTTCGCTCATGTTTTCGATGTCTAGATAATGTTCGATAATGAATTTGGCAATTTTATAGTTGGCGTCATTATACATTGCGCCATTCAGGCAGCTCACCAGCCGCGAGACCATGATATCCATACAAGTCACCCCTTAGCGTTATTTTACCATAAATGAAACATGAAATGAAAGCATTTCCACAAACTGAAAACAAGTGTATAATGTGAGGCGGAGGTTCTGGGATGAAAGTTTCAACACTGGCCTATGATGAGATTATTTATACCCGCACGGACTACGACGAAAGCCTGCGCGCTTCGGTGGCGCGCATGGGTTTTGCTTTTCCCCTGAAAGTCAAAAAAGAAGACGGACAGGTTGTCTGTGTGGACGGACATAAACGGCTGAGCGCTCTGGGGGATATCCTGAAGGACGACCCGGACTTCAAACACCGCCATAAAATCCCGGTCATTTTCACCGACGGGGAGGATGTGCGCACAAACGATGCCTGGCGAGGCCGCAACGTACACTGAGAGGAGATGTTTTTATGGTGCTGGATCAAAGTATTCCGGTGTTCAAATATTTTGAGGATTTGACAAAAATCCCGCATGGCTCGAAAAACGAAAAAGCGGTGAGTGACTATCTGGTCCGCTTCGCCAAAGACCATGAGCTCGTGTTTGCGCGTGACGACATGCACAACGTTGTCATCTATAAAAAGGGCAGCGCCGGCCGTGAGGACGAAGAGCCACTCATGCTGCAGGGGCATATGGACATGGTGTGTGCGAAGACAAAGGAGAGCACACATGATTTTGACCATGACCCGCTCACATTGCACATTGAAGACGGCTGGCTGTATGCGGACCACACAACCCTCGGCGCCGATGACGGGCTGGGGGTCAGTCTGATGCTGGCGGTATTGGCGAATGATGAATTGTCCCATCCGCCGCTCGAATGCGTGTTCACGGTGCAGGAGGAAATCGGACTCTTCGGGGCCATCGGCCTCGATGAAAGCCTGCTTTCCTCAAGGCGGATGATTTCCCTTGACGGGGAAACGTACGGCGAAACGACCATCTCCACGGCCGGCGGCTGTGAAGTCACGGTTACGGCGCCGATGACCCGTCATCTGAACATCCGTCCGGCCTACCGGATCGAAGTGTCCGGCCTTTTGGGCGGTCACTCCGGGGCCGAGATCAATAAAGAGCAGGGCAATGCCCATCTGATTCTTGCCCGCATCATCCGCTCTTTGATGGCCAATGGGAAAACCGCTGTCTGCTCGATGCAGGGCGGGGATAAATCCAATGCGATTCCACAGTTCGCCGAAGCCGTTGTGGCCTCTGATGTCAAAGACGTGCGCGCGGTCGTGGATCACGTGATGCGTGATGTCAAAGCCGAGTACGAATTCACCGACCCGCACATCCGCGCCGATGTGGCCGAGTGCTCAGAAGAGTATTGTTTCTCATTGAGTGAATCCAAAGCGCTTGTGAACTTCATGGTGCTCTGTCCGTTCGGGGTGCAGGCGTATTCTCCGGTGGTGGACAAGCTTCCGGATGCATCGCTGAACATGGGCATCCTGACATCGGACCAGGTCAGTGTGACGATGACATGGGCGCTGCGCGCCAGCATGACCTCCCGTTTGTATGCGATGGTCGATCAGATTTACACGCTCTCCGGGATGTGCGGCTATAAGATGAAGATGGACGGGGAGTATGCCGGCTGGGCGTACGATCCGCATTCTGTGCTCCGGGCGCAGTTCGAAGACTGTTTCGAACGCTTTGCGGGCGTCCCGATGAAAGAAATGGCCGTTCACGGCGGTCTGGAAACAGGCATCTTCAAGGGGAAAATCCCGCAGATGGACATTGTGACCTTCGGCGCCACGGCGGTGGATATCCACACCCCGAATGAACATCTCGATTTGCAGTCACTTCTTGATACCTACGGCTTTCTCTGTCAGTTCCTGAGCGAGGTTTAGGTCCCCGCAAGGGGACTTTTTTGAATGTATGCGCTCACTTTACGTATTCTTTACATAAATGGTATTTTGGATTTTACATACAGGCATTAAGTTATAGTCGCAAACCTTTGGAAGGAGATGTGTCTGTATGAATACAGCGTTAACCTGCGCCTTCGGGCTGTTTGGCGGTCTGGCTCTGTTCTTGTTCGGGATGAACGAGATGAGTACGTCCCTGCAGAAAGCAGCCGGCGAGCGCATGAAAAGAATACTTTCGTTCCTCACCGATAACCCGGTCAAGGGTGTCCTGGCGGGGGCTCTTGTGACAGCCATCCTGCAGTCGAGCTCGGCGACGACGGTCATGACAATCGGCTTCGTCAGTGCCGGCCTGATGGGCCTGCCGCAGGCTATTTCAGTTATTTTCGGGACGAACATCGGGACCACGATGACGGCCCAGCTGATTGCCTTTGATATCAGTGATTATATTTATCCGATTATTGCGATTGGCTTTGCGCTCAATGCCTTTGGCAAAAAAGAACAGGTCCGCAATGTCGGCATGGTCATTTTCTCTTTCGGCGTGCTCTTTGACGGGATTGAAATCATGGGCAGTGCGATGGAACCACTCGCAGCCAGCACGGTGTTCACTGACCTGATGGCGAAGGTTGCGGTCAACCCGATTCTCGGCCTCCTGCTGGGGACGGGAATGACATTACTCATTCAGTCAAGTTCCGCCACGATTGCAATCCTGCAGAAATTTGCGGCTACCCCAGGGGCGGACGGTGTGTCAAGTATCATTGGTCTGAGCGGGGCCATCCCAATCCTGCTCGGGAATAATATCGGGACAACGATCACAGCCCTGCTTGCCTCGGCGCGTGAAAGCACAGACGCCAAGAGAGCGGCCGTGTCCCACAGCGTGTTCAATATCACCGGCTCGCTTGTGTTCATCGGCTTTACGCCAATGTATGCGAAATTCATTCAGATGATCTCCCCGTCGGGGACGGAAATTGCGGTCATTTCCCGCCAGATAGCCAATGCCCACACGGTGTTCAACGTTGTCTGCACACTCGCCTGGCTGCCGCTCATTCCGCTGATGGTGAAGATTGTTCATGTCATTGTGCCTGATGCCAAAAAGAAAGAAGAAACGGCACAGCCCGGCCTCAGTCCGAACCCACGTCTGGTGGCCCAGCCATCCGCGGCCCTCTTCCTCGTGAAGAAAGATCTCTCGGAATGCTTTGACATGACGAGAATGCTGTTAAGTGATCTGGCCAAAGCACCGGCACTTTCGGGTGAAACTGACAATAACGCCTTTGCCCAGACATACAGCGACCTGAAGATGCGCCTGTATGCGCTCCTGCACTACATGGCCGATATGTTTTCGGCCGGGACACTGTCCCAGGAGCAGTCCGAACAAACGTCTCTGTTTTATGCTTACGCTCAGGCGCTGGACAGAATCGCCGACCGGAGCGGGGACATTTACGCTGCGGCCGAAACCATCAGCGACAAGGGGGCTTCTTTGTCTGACAATGCGATGAGCGAACTGTCCCAGTGCATTCAGGATGCAGACCGGATGGTCATCCGCGCCCTTGAAATTGCCGAAAGCGATAGCGAATCCGATATTCAGGAAGGTGTCAGCGGTCTGCGCCGCGCCAAACAGCGCCTGCGTTCGGAAATCAAACGCCACTCCAAATCCCATCTCAACCGTGTCAAGGAAGGCACGTGCAGCGAGGAACATGTCTCTGTGTACATGGGCATCCTCGGCCACATTGACCGTATCGGAGACAATGCTGTTACGATTGCGGAAGAAGCCCTCGATGCCAACGCATTTGAAACCCAGGAATACTCTGAGAATGACCTTGAGTCATCCGCTGCTTAAAAGTCGACATTACGCCGGCTTTTTTATATGATGAATGCAGGAGGTGGTCTTTGTGGAGATGACCATTTACGATCATACATACAATCACGAAGCACCGGTCATTTACCTGCCGGTGTTTGAAGGGAAAGGTGAAGATGTGGATGCGGCTCTGCAAAAGCTGACGGCCACACCTTACGCCCTTGTGTGCCTGAGCGGATTCAACTGGGATGCGGATTTGTCGCCGTGGACAAGTGAGCCTTTGTTTAAAGGGGATGATTTTGCGGGGCGAGGGGAAGACACGTTGACAACCCTCGTGGACACACTTATCCCTCAGGCCGAAGACAACCTGAGGGTTTCTCAGCGGTGTCTTGCGGGCTACTCACTCGCGGGGCTCTTTGCGCTGTGGGCCGGGACCGCAACCGACGCGTTTGACGGCTTCGTCTCTGCGTCAGGCTCCCTGTGGTTTCCGGGATTCACGGACTATCTGGAAGAGCAGGGCATCAAGGAAAATACAAAGGTGTATTTGTCTTTGGGGTCGAAGGAGCACAAGGTGCGCAATCAGGTCATGAGAACAGTCCGGGACAACACGGAAAAGGTGCGGAACATTCTGATGGAACAGGGGCACCGGGTGATTTTCGAAGTCAATCCGGGCAATCATTTCACCGATCCGGCCGGACGCACGGCCAAAGGCATCTCCTGGCTGCTTGATGATTGACGGACACTTTTCAAAGGCGCATAATATAGGCCATTGGAGGTGAGAAGGGTGAAACAAGTCGATTTCGAACATGGCAGTGTCCTCAGCAACATCATGCAAAGCGCGTTGCCGATGCTGGTGGCGCAGCTGTTGACATTGCTGTACAGTGTGGTGGACCGGATTTACATCGGACGGATCCCGGGGGAAGGCACGGCCGCCCTCGGCGGGATCGGACTGTGTTTCCCGCTCATCCTTATTATCACGGCATTTACGAACCTGTACGGCATGGGCGGGGCGCCGCTCGTGTCGATGAATTACGGCAGCGGTCATAAAGACAGGGCCAACCGGATCATGAACACCGCCTTTGTGCTTCTGGTCGTGACCGGGATTGTCCTGACACTTGGCTGTGAAGGCCTGGCCAAACCAATTCTTGTCCTTTTCGGGGCGGATGCGGAAAACCTGCCTTATGCTATGATGTATGCGCGGATTTATCTTTTGGGCACGGTGTTTGCGATGGTGTCGACGGGGATGAACCCGTATGTCACGGCGCAGGGGTATTCCCGCACGGCGATGATCAGTGTGGTCATCGGGGCGGTGATGAATATTGTTCTGGACCCGGTGTTTATTTTCGGCATGAACATGGGCATTGCCGGGGCGGCCTTGGCAACCATCATGTCGCAGTGTGCTTCGGCCATGTATGTCACAATGTTTCTCCGTCGCAAGGATATCACGATGCGTTTGAATATTCTCACGAAGGAGGAAGTGCGCACCTCGGGTCCCATCGCAAAAAGCATTGTCTCTCTGGGTCTGTCTCCGTTTATCATGCAGTTTACCAACGGGATGGTGTCAGCGGCGGCCAACACGATGCTGCAGGGGTACGGCGGTGCGGTGTATGTGTCGATCATGACCATCGTGTCATCCGTACGTCAGCTGATGGAAACACCGGTGCAGGCGATTGGGGAAGGTTCGTCCCCAATCATCAGTTATAATTACGGCGCTGCCCGCTACAAAACGATGAAGACGGCAATCAAACTCATGGCGGGGCTCTCCCTGGGCTATTCACTCCTGTGCTGGCTGTTCATCGAGTGGCAGCCGAAACTGCTCATTGCGCTTTTCAGTAATGATACGACGTTGTATCCGAAGGCGATGAGCGCACTCCATATTTACTTTTACGCCTTTGTGTGCCAGGGGTTGCAGTACACGGGTCAAAGTGTGTTCAAGTCCTTGGGCAAGCGCAATCAGGCGATCTTCTTTTCGCTCTTTCGCAAGGCCATTCTGGTCGTGCCGCTCACACTCATTCTCCCGCATTTTTTCGGCGTGAACGGGGTGTTTATGGCCGAACCGGTTTCCAATGTGGTCGGCGGTGGCTTGTGTTTTATCACCATGTGGCTCACCATAATGCGGGGACTTCCGGACGGAGACTGAGGTCTTCGTTTTTTCTTTTTTCATTTTGTGGAAATAGTCTCTGGCCTCTTTGGGGCGTGTTACAATGTTACCGCAATTAGAAAATATATTACATTTTTTTGTGAACAGTGTTCCTGTTTGACAAGGAACGCTTGGACATGAAAAAAATAGTGTGATAAGAAATTGGGGACAAGGGGGTTTTGACATGAAATCGCTTCAGATGAGATACAACGCTATGCAGATGTTATTTTGGTTTGCGTCATGTGCGATGATGGGCTATATCGCGGTCTTTCTCGGCTACAAGGGCCTGACGAATACGCAAATCGGGATTGCCTCGGGCGGGGCGTGTCTGGCGAATATCGTCATGTCGCCGTGGCTCTCGTCGTTCCTGAAAATCAAATGGATGACCATCAAGAAACTGATGACAGGTGTACTGGCTATGGACATGGCACTTTACTTCCTGATCTCGGTGCTGCCGTTGCCGGCCGTGGTAATCATTCCGCTTTATATCATTACATACTCCCTCAATGTCTCATGTGTGCCGTTCTTATCCACGGTGTGCATGGACTACATCCGGGCCGGACGTGATGTGAACTTCGGGCTGGCCCGCGGGCTTGGCTCGGTGTCCTATGCGATCAGTGCGGTCCTGATGGGGGTGCTGATCAAACGGATGAACGCCACTGTTCTGCCGATTGTGTATGCTGCCGCTTTCGCTTTGTTTATCCTCGTGCTTGTCACCATGCCGAAAGTGGAGGAGCAGGAAGAGGATGTGAAAAAGCCGGAAAGCTCGGTCGGGAAGATTATCAAAGAATACCCGGTGTTCTTCAGAATGCTGCTGGGGTGGACATTCTCCTTCGCCGCCGCCACGGCGCTCGCGACATATCTGATTGACATTGTTACATCGCTCGGCGGGGATACGTCCCTTTACGGGGTGGCTGTGTTCTGCATGGCCGCCAGTGAGCTTCCGATCATGGCACTCTCACCGCTGCTGATGAAACGCTTCAACTCGATTCTTCTTCTGATGATTGCGGGATTCTTCTACATCGTCCGCAACGTCACAATTTGCCTGGCGCCGAGTCTGCTGGTCCTGATGATTGGGATGGCATGTCAGTCCTTCAGCTATGCGCTTTTCACAGGTGTTATCACGTACTACGTCACATATCATCTGAAAGACGAGGACCAGGTCATGGGCCAGACGATGATCGCCATCATGTCCACAGGCTGTGGGTCGATGATCGGGAATGTCGCCGGCGGGGTTATCACCGATGCCTTCGGGCTGCAGGCGATGCTGGCGTGCTGCATCGTCATGACACTCATCGGGGCCGCAATTATGATGATGACCGGCCTGTCTCTGGGCAAAACTCTTCTCAAAAAAGACTGTTTCTCCGATATGTAACCGGGGAGACGGTTTTTTCTTGACGTTTATAGTTAGACGGTGCTAACCTGTAGGCATACAGGAAGGGATGATGTTTTGTGTATGTCGAAGTCAAAGACCTGAAGAAAAGCTACGGGGAATCCGGCAGTTATGTGGAAGTACTCAAAGGGGTGAGCACGTCGTTTGAACAAGGGACGATTTCCCTCATTCAGGGGACGTCCGGCTCGGGGAAGTCGACGTTTCTTAACTGCATCGGCGGGCTGGATGCGGCCAACAGTGGTTCGATCGTGATTGACGGCACGGATATTGTGGGGCTGAGTCAAAGTGAGCTTTCCCGTTACCGGCGTGAGACGCTGGGCTTTATTTTCCAGTTTTACAACCTTGTCCCGAACCTTACGGTCAGGGAAAATATTCAGGTGTGCCGGTATTTGACCGATGAACCGCTGGATATGGATCCGCTGCTCAAAACGCTCGGGTTGTGGGAACATCAGAACAAGTTCCCGTCCCAGCTTTCCGGCGGCCAGCAACAGCGCACCAGTATTGCCCGGGCTTTGGTGAAAAACCCGAAGCTTTTACTGCTCGACGAACCGACCGGGGCCCTGGACTCCAAAACATCCAAAGACATCCTTGTCCTTCTCGAACAAATCAATCAAACCTACGGCACGACGATGATCATGGTCACCCATAATAACGCCATCCGCCAAATGGCTGACCACGTTGTGTGGATCCGCGACGGGATGATCATCAGTGACGAAGTGAATACCCACAAAGTCCCGGCAGAGACGCTGGAGGATTTGTAAGATGCAACAGGTGTTAATGAAAAGAGTGCCGCGGTCTCTCCGCAAGCACCTTGTGCGTTATCTGGCCCTGTTTCTGATGATTGCCTGTTCGATGTTTCTCATTGTGAGCGTGATGGCCACGGCCGATCTCGTCATCACACAGGGGTATGATTACGATGATGCCTGTCTGTGCGAAGACGGGGAGTTCACAACCTTTGTCCCGCTCACCGGTGATGATCTGGACAGCCTGACCAAAGACGGCACGAGCGTGGAAGACATGTTTTCCCTCGACTTTACGAGTGATGCATTCAACGATACCTTCACCGAAAGCGCCACGCTGCGCCTGTTCAAAAACAGACAAAACATCAACCTCGTCCACGTGGTGGAAGGGGAAGCGGCCTCTGATGAAAACGATGTGGCGGTGGAACGCAGGTTTGCGGAAGTTCATAATCTTGCGCCCGGGGACACACTGACCATCGGCGGGAAAAAGCTGACGGTCTCCGGGATTGTCACTATCCCCGACTACAACGCTCCGTATAAAAATCTGGCCGATACAGCTGTGGATTCCGAGGCGTTCGGCACGGCGTTTGTGACTGGGGATACCTATAATACATTATTGAAAAGCGGAAAGGCCGACCGGAGTGAGGATTATTTGTACGCCTACCGGCTCACCGGCACCATGGATGATGAGGACTTGAAGGATAAGCTCAAAGACGTCACAGTGTCCGCCGAGGACATTGACGATGAAGCCTTCCAGGCGTACTGGAAGGAAACGGGCGCGGTGGCTGATGACCTTTTGGATGCGGTGGATGAACTGGCCAAGGGCAGCGCGGACCTGGCTGACGGGCTGAATACTCTGGATTCCAAGAGCGGCACGCTGACCAAAGCCGCCAATACGATTCTTTCCTCGTATCTCTCCCGGGCCTCATCATCTTTAAAAGAGGCCGGGGTGTCGGTGACTCTCACCGAAGACAATTATGAATCTGTCTTAAACAAAGCCATCCAATCAGCGGACAGCGCTGTCATGCGTCTGTCTTTGTCCAACCTCGAAAGCACACTCTCTTCCCTGATTGATTTCCGGGACGGGCTGGATGCCTACACCGACGGGGTCGGGGAGGCGAGTGACGGCAGTGATACGCTCAGTGAGTCGCTGGATGAACTGTGCAAAGAAACGAATGCAGCGGTGGAGGAGCTTGTCGGTTCCACGGCGTTAAGCAATATGACGATGTTTCTGAAAAGGGCGGACAATATCCGCATCGACGCTGCGGCCGCCGATCAGTATGTCAATTTGTATTCGTGCTACGGGGTTGAGATTATTATCATCATCATGTTTGCGTATGTGATCTCGGTGTTTGTGATTCACCAGATTGAAAACGAAGAAGCCATCATCGGGACGTTCTATGCGCTCGGCGTGCGTCAAAGCGAACTGCTGTTGCATTATGTCACGCTGCCGGTCGTGGTGACGTTTCTGGCCGGTCTCACAGGAACGGTGCTTGGCTATTCACCGATGGGCATCGCGTCTCAGGCGGTGGATGTGTACGGATATTATTCTGTTCCGGATCTCATCCTGAAAATCAAACCGTTCTTTGTGTTTTACGGGGTCATTGTGCCGCCGCTCATTGCGCTTGTGGTGAACGTCATTGTGATCCGCCGCCATCTCTCCCGCACGCCGCTTTCCCTGCTGCGCGGGGAGGGCAACCGGACCGGGGTGTCGCATGTCTCTTTGAAGTCAGATAACTACGTCTCGATGTTCCGGATGAGGCAGCTGTTGAAAGAGTGGCGCTCGGCGTTCGGGGTGCTCTTCGGGATGTTCATCGTGCTTCTTCTCGGTATGATGGTCCTGGACTGTGGTGTCATGTGCGAAAATGTCAAAGTGGATAACGCGGCCGATACGACCTATGAGTATATGTATACGTACAAATACCCGTACGGCGATGTGCCGGAAGGCGGCACACAGGCGTGCTGTGAGACGTTGAAGAAGGCGACGCTGGGGTATGACTTTGACGTCATGGTTATGGGCATTGAACCGGACAATAAGTACTTTGATTTCACGGATCCGGGCTCGGAAAGTGCGGGGGTCATTTCCTCGGCGCTGAGTCAGAAGTTCGGCGTGAAAGAAGGGGATATCCTTACCCTGAGGGATGAGGAAAATGACCGCCTGTATGCGTTTGAAGTGACCGATGTTATTCAGTATGCTCCGTCGTATGTGGTGTTTATGGACATCGATGATGTCCGGGATTTGTTTGGACAAAGCGATGACTACTTCAACGTGGTGTTCAGCAACAAGGCCCTGGACATTGACAGCGGGCGCTTGTACAGCACGACGACGAAGACGGATATTGAACATGCGGCTTCGATTTTTGTGGACATGATGATGTCGATGATTATCATGATGAGCGTGGTGTGTGTGCTGATCTTTGTGACCGTCATGTATTTGATGATGAAGATTATGATTGACCGCTCTGCGCAAAGCATTGCCCTGATGAAGGTGTTCGGTTACACCCGCGGGGAAATACGCACGCTGTTTCTGGACGGAAACTTCCTGATTGTGGCTGTAGGGGCGGCGGTGATTATCCCGCTCTCCAAGGTGCTGATGGATGCGTTGTATCCGCTTCTCGTGTCGAACGTGCCGTCGGGTATGGACCTGGCGTTTGACTGGTGGATGTATGCGGCGCTTTATGCGGTGATTATTGTCTTCTACCTCCTCGTCAGCCGCGTCCTCGTGCGCCGGATCGATAAAATCGTGCCGGCCGAAGTGCTGAAAAACAGGGAATAGTTTGATAAGACGGCTAAGGCCGTCTTTTTTGTTACGATGTGTGAATTTATGACAATGAGCGCAATGAAATGGTAGACTGAAAGTGAAAGGCAAGGGGTGAATACGATGCGCAAGGTGATGCGAAAACTGTCATGCGTGCTGTGCGTGATGACGCTTGTGTTGTCATCCGGTGTTTTCGTGACGGCTAAAGAGACGAGTCTCAAAACCGGCTTTGTGGAGATGGCGGACTTTAACTGCCTCGACGCCAACAACGAGTGGCGCGGTTATGACGTGGAGCTCCTTCATAAGATTTCCCAGTAAGGGGATTTCAGCTTTGAAATCGTGCCGTTTGAAAGTACGGCCGATGTGATGGATGCGCTCGATGACGGGATGTGGATATTCTCATCAACATCAACATGACCGAAGAGCGGGAGAAGAAATATGTCTTATCGTCCTATACCGTGGCATCGGATCCGATCACTGTTTTGCCCGCAAAAATGACCGCCGTTTCGAGTATGGGGAAGTCAGTCAGCTCAATGGTCTCACCATCGGGGTCATCAAGGGTTCCATCAGCCGTACATTTCTGAGCGGGTGAACCGGATTATTTGGAACAGCTCTCGGACAAGTACGCGACAGCCGGCTCAACGGATCTGGCCCTGACGGCAGCCGGGCAGCGTTACATCGCAGAGGCCGGGACAATCAAGGTGGCTTTGATTGCCAATGCGGCCCCTTATACATATGAGAAAAACAGGATGGTTCAGCGCATCATGCCGTCGTACGACAATGCGATTGGAAAAATTGCGGTCAGTGACCGGACGCTGGAAATTCTCAAAGTCGTGCTGGCCGATGTGATTCAGGGAACGATTGATGTGCATACAAAGCCCGGTGAAGGGACGCCGGTGAGTATACGGAATACGGAGAGGTGCCGGAGGTGGACCTCGAAGGCCGGAAGGTGCTTCTGTGTGAAGACAACGCCCTCAACGCGGGAATCGCTGGGGTGCTGATGGAAGACTTTGGCGGGGTGATGGAACTTGCGGAAAACGGGCAGATGGGCGTCGATAAATTTGCGGCCTCTGCCATCGGGGAATATGTTTTGATTCTCATGGACCTGCGGATGCCGGTGCTGGACGGCTACGGCGCTTCCCGGGCGATCCGGAAGCTGGACAGGGACGATGCAGGCACGATGCCAATCATTGCCCTTTCTGCAGATGCATATGAGGTTGATGCGAAAGCCTGTCTGGAGGCCGGGATGAATGCCCATGCGGCCAAACCGGGCGATGCGAATCAGCTTGCACGATTCATTGCGGCCTGTGTGAAGGTATAAGAAAAGCACAGAATCATGGGATTCTGTGCTTTTTGTATGAAATGAAGATTAAGCTTCAGCGTTTTCCTGCTGTGCACGTTCTCTCTTGGCGAGGAACGGCAGGATGAGGCCGAGGGCGAGAAGGATGAGCGGTGCACATACCTTCAGAGCCATCGTGAATGCATTCGTGTCATACATACCCAGGATATCGCAGGCTGCCGTGACAACGAAACACCAGATGCCGGCCAGGCGGGCCAGCGTCTGACTCTTGACGAAGCGGTATTCAGCCGGGAACTTGACATAGTTGGCAGCTGTCCGCAGAGCGATGTAGGCCGCGAATACCCACAGGTAACGCAGGGTCATGCAGACGGAGTTGAGCTTCGTGAGCTGTGTCAGGACAGCGTCCGCATTCGGGACGAAGGCCTGAATCAGAATCAGTGAACCGGAGAGAACAGCAACGAGGCGGATCCCGTTGATGTAGGCGCCGTACTTGTTCTTCTTGAGCAGCTTGGATGGGATGAATTCATGGTTCGAGGCGTTGTCCAGCAGCATGCGCAGTGGTGCGTCGATGGAGAGGACGAGCGTCGAGAACTGGCCGATGGCGTTGCATGCGGCGTAGATAATCATGAGCAGGTCGCCCATGCCGTAGTACTGACCGAGTTTCTGGAAAGCCCAGTAAGACCCGTTGGCATTGTAGGCATCGAAGTTCGCTGCGATGTCAGCCGGATCGAACATCATACCCATGGCGATTGTGCCGAGGATGGCGCAGACCATGACCATGATGGCCAGCGTGATCATGCCTTTCGGGAATTCATGTTCCGGGTCATTGACCTTGTTGACGTAAGGGGAAATTTTCTCACAGCCGCCGACTGCGAAGACAAGAATCGAAAGGGATGTGAAGTAGTTGACGTTGAATTGCGGAATGAGGTTCTTGAGCGACAGGTCCATCGTCACATAACCGGCGTTCGGATTGATGGCCGGAGCCGCAAACATCATCAGGATGTAAAGGATGGACATCACGAACATCGATGTGCCGGCGATTGTCGTGAGCTGTTTCAGTGGCTGCAGGCCGCGGGAAGCGACGAAGCAGAAGAACAGGAAGACCGCGAATGTCGCGAGCTGAATGTACACCGTCGGGATGCTGGAAATCGTGGTGCCGTTGCGCCAGAGAATCCAGGAGATGGCCTTCAGACCACCCGTACCCTTCGATGCGATGTAAGTGATGTGGCAGGCCCAGTAAGTGAACCCTGCATAATAGGCGACTTTCGGTCCCATTGTTTCATGGACCCACGAGCTGACGCCGCCGCCGACGTTTTTGAAAGCTGACCCGAGTTCACCGACCATCAGTGCATATGGCACGAAGTACAGTAAGAACATCAGAATCCAGCTGAAGATAACCTGGACACCGTTGAAGTAGACAAAGCCATTCAGGACATTGCCGAAGCCCCAGACCGTAGAGAAGGCCATGAAGGCCAGGGTGTACCATCTGATCTTTTTGGATTGTTCCATATTTTCCTCCATAATGCGATAAAATTTTGTTGTGTCAGGATTGTTTGGACACAAAAACAATCCTTGCCCACAGAACATTCACTATTATAGGTGTTTGTTCTCAGTGTGCAAGGATTTGCAAGGATAGTTTTAGATCGATAAAAGATTATCAATTATTATAGATAACCCCGTCAGGTGGCGCATTCCCCATTGCCTCTGTGAAGAGATTTTCAAGATTTTTTTTAGACATATCCACGTTTTTGTACAGTTGAAGCACGTGGTTGGCCGCATTTTCATCGGTGTAGTCCTTGAGCGGGATGATCGTGTACGAGCGCCATTTTTTCTCAATCTGGGTCACCAAAGGGGTGATGGTGGTCTCGTGGAATGCGAAATCGCCGGAGACTTTGTCGTAATACACCGTCCATGTCGCCAGTCCGCCGAGCATCGTCACGGCCCGGTCCTGTGCGCTCACGAAGTTACCGAGGGAGCAGATGCACAAACAGCGGTGGTTGTCTTCACCGGTGAGAATCTCAACTGGCTGCAGCACGTGCGGATGGTTGCCGATGATCATATCGGCGCCAAGAGATTCAAGCAAAGCGGCCAGCTGTTTCTGTGTGTCATTGGGCTCGGTGTGATATTCCTGACCCCAGTGCATCGCCACCACCTGTAAATCACTGACTTTGTTCAGGGCGGCCATGTCGGTTTTGATCGTGTCTTCGTCAATCAGGTCCACGATGTAGTCCATCCCCGCCGGGGCGGAGAAGCCGTTGAGGCCGTAGGTGTAGTTGAGCAGGCCGATTTTGACCCCATTCACCGTGATGATGCGGTACTTCGTGTCGTCCTCACTGTCATGTACGCCGGTGTAAGTGACATCCTTATAATTGGTTTTCAGATTCGCGATTTCACTCAGCAGGGCATTGGCGCCTTTGTCAAGGGTGTGGTTCGTGGCCATGGTGAGCCAGTTGAACCCGGCGCTTGTGACCCCGTCGATGACTTCCGTCGGTCCGTTGAACCGCGGATAGGTTGACAGCCCGTAGGCACTGCCCGCGCAGATGGTTTCCATATTCATGCAGGCGATGTCCGCATCCTTAATATAAGGCGTCATCGTCGCATACAGCGATGTGAAGTCATAACCCGTGCTCGTTTTGAAGGTGTTGTATACCGGGGAGTGAATCAGGTTGTCGCCGGTGGCCGCAAAGCGAATGGTCACGATGTCGGTGTCGATGTCCGTCCCGGCATCAGGTATGTGGAAACTCGCCGCAAACATGATGGCGTAAGCCAGCACCAAAAGCGCCATGATACGCAGACGCATTTTGTATTTACTTTTCAAAGTCCTGTGCTTCTTCGACATATATTCTCTTCCTCTTCTTTCCCTGTCTTCTTTATATCATAAGGTTTATGTGCCTGCAAGAAATCACAGTCAGAGTGAGGAAATATTATTGTACGGAAGGCGCCTGACATGGTAAAATAGATAAAACCATGCAAGGAGGACATATTATGAGTCTTAAACTGGGCCTGATCGGTTACGGCAACCTTTCCCGGGGTGTCGAAGCCGCAATCAAACAAAATGATGATATGGAACTGGTGGCTGTGTTCACACGCCGTGATCCGTCCGTCATCACTCTGCATACGCCGGGCGTCAAGGTGTACGGTCTTGATGAGATTGAAAACTTTAAGGATCAGATTGATGTCATGATCCTCGGCGGGGGCTCGTTCAACGACCTGCCGGAACAGACACCGGTGTACGCCGGTATGTTCAACGTTGTGGACAGCTTTGATACGCATGCCCGCATTCCGGAACATTTTGCCAACGTTGACAATGTCGCAAAAGCCTCCGGTCACACGGCAGTTATCTCCGCCGGCTGGGATCCGGGGATGTTCTCTCTCTTGAGACTGGTGTCGACATGCGTTCTGCCGGAAGGCAAAAACTATACGTTTTGGGGCAAGGGTGTGTCGCAGGGGCATTCCGATGCAATCCGCCGTGTCAAAGGCGTGAAGGATGCGCGTCAGTACACCATTCCGGTGGACAGCACGCTTGAAGAAGTGCGCGCGGGCACGCAGAAAGATTTCACGGCCCGTGAAATGCATACAAGGGAATGTTTCGTTGTGGCGGAAGAAGGCGCTGACCTCGAAGCCATCGAAAAGGAAATCGTTAATATGCCGAACTACTTCGATGCGTATGACACGACAGTACACTTCATTTCCCAGGAAGAACTCGACCGCGACCACAAAGGTCTGCCACACGGGGGCTTCGTGATGCGCACGGGTGTGACGGGCAATGACAAGGAAAACAGTCACGTTATTGAATACTCCCTGAAGCTTGACTCCAATCCGGAATTCACAGGGTCCGTGCTGGTGGCGGTGGCCAGAGCCGTAGCGGCGATGAACGCACGCGGTGAAGCAGGGTGTAAGACGATCTTTGACATTCGTCCGGCCGATCTGTCTCCACTGAGTGATGAAGAACTGCGCAAGACAATGCTTTAAGCAATTGACGGGGCAGAATTTGATGCTATAATACAGGCGGAAACAAACTGGTAAGGAGGAACTAACTATGCTGGAATACAGATACGATACACAGTTACTGATTGATGGACATGATCTGGATGAAGATGAAATCTTTGATTACATCACGGAACATTTCAAGGGCGACTGCCTGCTGGCCGTGGGTGATGAAGATCTGATCAAAATCCATTTCCATACGAATGAGCCATGGCTCGTTCTGGAGTATTGCCGTTCGCTCGGTGAAATCTACGACATCGTTGTCGAAGACATGGACCGTCAGTCCCGCGGACTCAAGGGCTAATCATCACGGAGGCGCTCGGCGCCTCCTTTCTTTCTATATAAAGGAGGGCATGACTATGAAAATGAGAAAAGTGTTTACCATCACGGTGTCGGTCACAACGCCAATTGTGGTCGGGCAGGATGAAATCTCCGGGCGCCGGCAACTGATCCCAATCAGCGGCGGGGTGCTGGAAGGCGAGAATATGAAAGGGGAAGTACTCCCCGGCGGGGTGGATGCGCAGATCATCCGTCCGGACGGAATATGTGAGCTGTCGGCCCGTTACGGGGTGAAGCTGGAGAGCGGGTCTTCTCTTTATATAGAGAACAATGGCATCCGCACCGTGCCGGCAGAGTATGTGGAGCAGGTGAAGAACGGGGAATTCGTGGACCCAAGCCTGTACTACTTCTGCACAACACCGAAGTTCGAACTGTTCGGGGACGACATTCAGTGGATGAAGAGCCGGGTGTGGGTGTGCAGTGCCACGCGTTATCCGGACAAGGTTGCGTTGGATTATCTGGTGCTCGAAGATGCATAACAGAGGTCAGGGGACAGAGAAAACTTTGTCCCTTTTGTGTGCTGAAGGGCGAAAAATGATGGGATAATCAACCGAATTGCGAATGTGGATTTTTTCTGAAAAAATGCTTTACATCAAAACTTCAAAATGGTAATATAAATGAGCACTCGGGGAGAGCCCCGGGGGCGACAGGTCATTGAAAACTGAACAGATACACGTCAATGAAAAGTCCTTGGTTTATACCAAGGC